>Ga0074193_1000936_pt1 | contig 41494 bp, 31 predicted proteins | sample EPASupsiteHSE605_FD_64523 | JGI IMG/M metagenome (GOLD analysis project Ga0074193, IMG submission 64523) | Bioremediated contaminated groundwater from EPA Superfund site, New Mexico - Sample HSE6-05 | ecosystem: Environmental > Aquatic > Deep subsurface > Groundwater > Contaminated ...
TAATGTTAACAGCTAAATCTATGGAAATCGACAAAGGCAAAGGTTTAGAAGCAGGTGCTGATGATTTTATAACGAAACCTTTTGGCGTGCTTGAACTTATTGCAAGAGTTAAAGCGGTTTTAAGGCGTTCTGGAAGCAAGATTGAAGAAAAAAATATAATGGAATTCAAAGGGCTTGTAATTGATTATGATAAGAGGGACGTAAGTTTCGAAAACGAACCTATTATTTTAACTTATAAAGAATTTGAACTTTTGTTTTATTTGATGTTAAATAAAGGTATAGTTCTTTCAAGAGAAAAAATACTTCAAAAAATATGGGGATATGACTATGAAGGTGAAAGCAGAACAGTCGATATGCATATTAAAACAATTAGACAAAAAATCGAATTATCAGGATGCCCAAACTATATAAAAACTGTTAGAAGTGCAGGTTATAAATTTGAGGAATAAATTATGAAAAAGAGAGTATTTTACATAATCATCATGTTATTGGTAATTACAACAACTGCAACTTGTATTATTTCATCATTGGTTTATTATAATTTCTATGTAAATGAAGCAAAAGTACAACTTAAAACAATTGTTAAATTGACTAATAGTAAAGATAATTGGAACGATGATACACAAATACAAAGTTCTGTTAACGATATTCTTCGTACTGTTAATTATAAAATTAGGTTTACTATTGTAGATAAAACGGGTTATGTTAAATATGATAGTTATGCAAATTATGAAACTATTGAAAATCATGTAAATAGACCTGAAATAATTAATGCTTTTAATATAGGTTTTGGAGAAGACACGAGATTTTCAAAAACCTTTCAAAAGGATACATATTATTATGCTGAGAAATTAGACGATAATACAGTATTGAGATTATCTAGAGAGTTAAACAGCATTAGAAATATGTTTAAAAATATAATACCTATAATTATTATCATGTTTCTTTTAATAATAGTTATCTCTTTTATAGTTGCATCTAATATTACAAAAAAACTAATAAAGCCAATAAATTTAATTGCTGCATCATTAGATGATTTAATGGAAAATGATGAATTTACTCCTCAAAAAAATATATACGAAGAACTTGAACCATTTTACCACAAAATAAAAGAGCAAAAACTTAAAATAAATGAATATATACGAGAGATAAAATATGAACGAGATACTATTGGTACTTTAACAGAAAATATGAAGGAAGGCTTCATTTTAATAAATAAAGAAAGAAATATATTATCAATTAATGCAAGTGGAAAGCGCATGATAGGAAATAAAAATTTCGATTTGCATGAACATAAAAACATTCTTGAACTTACTAGAAACGCTGAAGTGTTAAAAAATATAGAAATTGCAATAAATGAAAACAAACATATTGTCAATGATGTGGATTGCAATAGATATCACTATAGATATTATTACAGTCCTGTTTCTGAAAAAGGAGATAATTCTGTAGATGGACTTATGCTTCTTATAGAGGATGTAACGATAGAAAAAAATGCAGAAATTATGAGGCGTGAATTTTCTGCTAATGTGTCCCATGAACTTAAAACACCATTAACAACTATGATAGGCTTTGCTGAAATGATAAAAGAAGGTTTAATAACAGATTCTGAAAGCATAAAAAAGTATTGCGGTATGATCAACAGTGAAGGTCTTAGGTTAATAACACTTATTGAAGATATTATAAGGTTGTCTAAAATTGAAGAAGGTATCGACCTTGATAATGATAGTATAATCAATTTAAAAGATATTGGAAATGAAGTGTGTAAACTTTTAAGCACTAAAGCAGAAAAGAGAAATATAAAATTATTATCAAATATCGAAGATGTCAGTATGAAAGCAAACATGAACTATATAAATGAGCTTTTGTACAATCTTGTGGATAACAGTATAAAATATAATAATAATTTTGGAAAAGTAGAAATTAATATTAATAAAAACAATGGCTTTATTAATATTGTTGTAAAAGATAACGGCACAGGAATTTCCGAGGAACATTTAGATAGAATATTTGAACGCTTTTATAGGGTAGATAAAAGCAGATCTAAAGAAACTGGAGGGACGGGACTTGGCTTATCAATTGTTAAGCATATAGTTGAAGTTTATGAAGGAACTATAGAAATCAAAAGCAAAGAAAATGTTGGAACAGAGATTACAATTAAATTTCCAAATAAATAATTTAAAAAAAGACGACTTAGGTCGTTTTTTTAATTAAAATTTAAGTATTATGATGTATATTTGTGTTATTATATATGAGTAGAAAATATTATTGAATAAAAGAAAAAAATAACATATAATTAATTATTATTTAATTTAGAGGAGATAAAAAAATTGGATATTAAGTTAATGGTTAATGAAATAAATGATGAATTAATTAATATTAGGCGAGATTTTCATATGAATCCTGAAATAGGTGGTAATGAATTTAGAACCATGAAGAAAATTTGTGAATATTTGGATTCATGGGGTATTGAATATATAAAAGGTGTGGCAGAAACAGGTGTCGTTGCAATAATAAGAGGTAAAAATGATGGAAAAACAATTGGTGTTAGAGCAGACATTGATGCACTTCCTATTACTGAAGAAAATGATTTTTTATATAAATCTCTAAATAGTGGTACTATGCACGCCTGCGGACATGACGGACATACTACAATAGCATTAGGTACAGCTAAAATTTTAAAGAGTATGGAGTCAGTATTATCAGGAAATGTAAAATTTTTCTTTCAACCAGCTGAAGAAACAACAGGTGGTGCTGAAAGGATGATAAATGAAGGATGCCTTAAAAATCCAGATGTTGATTATGTTATTGGTCTTCATGTAGATCCTAGCATAAATACAGGTAAAATTAGTATGAAATATGGAAAAATGATGGCTGCATCTGATGAAATTACAATAGTTGTAAGAGGTAAGTCTACTCATGGTGCACAACCACATGATGGAATTGATCCTATTTTCATAGCATCTAATTTAGTAATGTCACTGCAATCTATAATAAGTAGAAATTTATCTCCTATAAATTCTGCAGTATTTACTTTAGGAAGTATCAATGGAGGTACAAAAGGAAATATTATACCTGATGAAGTGAAAATGACTGGAATACTAAGAACTTTAGACGATAACACAAGAATATATATGAAAGATAGAATTAAATCTATAGTTGAGAATGTAGCAAATGGTCTTGGTGGTGAAGGCAGACTTTTAATAAGAGAAAGCTATTGTGCATTGATAAATAATGATGAAACAGTTGAAGTCGTTAGAAACATTGCCCAAAATACTTTAGGAAAAGAAAATGTGATAATAAATGAATTTCCTTCAATGGGAAGTGAAGATTTTGCTTATTTTTCGCAAGCTGTTAAGTCTTGTTATTATAATTTAGGCTGCAGAAATGAAGAAAAAAATGCAATTTATCCTATTCATTCAAGCAAATTTAATTTAGATGAACGTTGCCTTAAATTAGGAGTTGAATTACAAGTTAAAAATGTTATGGAATTATTGAATAGATAAATGTAAATTCTAATAACTTGATAAATTTGTGTTGAAAAATAAGAAAATTGTTGTTACAATTGAATGGTGCTTTTTTAAGAGCAAGAAATGAGTGATAAAATGTTTGGATATGTAACAATTGATAAAATGGAGCTAAAATTTAAGGAATATTATAGCTACAAGGGTTATTATTGTGGTTTGTGTATGTCTTTGAAAAATAAATACAATAACTTTAGCAGGCTGACCTTGAATTATGATATGACATTTCTTATATTAATTCTTAGTTCTTTATATGAACCGGATAATAAGATATATAATTCTAGATGCATAGTTCATCCTACTAAAAAGCAGCTTATAATACAAAATGATATTACTGAATATGCTGCAGGTATAAATATAATACTTTCGTATTACAATTTAAAAGATAACTGGGATGATGAAAAAGATATTAAGTCACTTGCCGCTCTTTCAATTCTTAAGGGTAATTTTAATAAAGCCAGATCAGAACTTGTTGCGAAATCAGAGAAAATCAAAGAGATACTATTAAATATGTCTTTGCTAGAAGAACAAAATACAAATGATATAGATAAGGTTTCTAATGAATTTGGACATCTCATGGAAGAAATAATATTGTATAAAACGGATGTTTGGGAAAATACACTTAGGAAGATAGGATTTTTCCTTGGTAAATATATTTATTTATTAGATGCATACGAAGATATGGAAAAAGATAAGAAAAATAATTCCTATAATCCATTTAATAATTTAAATGTTGAAGATATTGATAAATATGCTAAAGAGATTTTGATGCTCAATTTATCATTTTTAAGTGAAGCAGTTGAAAAATTACCTTTAGTTCAAGATAAAGAAATTATTGATAATATAATTTATTCAGGAATTCTTATGAAAATTAAGAATACATCAACAGATGAAAAAGGAGAAAGTAGATGAAAGATCCATATGAAATATTAGGTTTGCAAAGAGGTGCATCTAAAGAAGAAGTAAAACATGCGTATAGAATTTTAGCTAAGAAGTATCATCCAGATATGAATGTTGATAATCCTCTTGCAGATTTAGCTGAAGAAAAGTTTAAAGAAATACAACAAGCCTATGATGATATTATGAATGGATCTAGTTCAAGCTCAAGCTATACGACTAATGGATATAATAATTCAAATAGCAATTTAAATGCAATTAGGCAACAAGTTAATGTAGGAAGATATCAAGATGCTATTAGAGCACTTAATAGTGTTTTAGATAGAAATGCAGAATGGAACTTTTTAATGGGAGTTTGCTATGTGAATTTAGGTTCTACAGGTCAAGGAGTGCAATTTGTTCAAAGAGCTGTTAGCATGGAACCAAGCAATATTGAATATCAAAATTTCTTAACTCAAATTACGAACATGCAAAGAGCTTATCAAAGCAAAACTTATAATTATGGCAGAGGTGGTTCAAACAGTACAGATTGTTGTACTCAATTAATATGTGCGGATTGTTTATGTGAATGTTTGGGAGGAGATTTGATTTCATGCTGTTAAAAAGCAAAAATATAGCTTATTTAGGAGTATTGCTCGGATTAAATCAATTGTTTATTATACTTTCTTCTGTGATTGAAACAAATACATTAATACTTTTTGCTGCTGCAGCATTGATTGTAGGTGTAGTTATTATTGAGTTTGGAGGAAAAAGCGGAGCTTTATTTTATGTAGCTTCTTGTATATTAGGATTTCTTTTGACTTTTAATAAAATTGAAATAATTACATATATTTTGTTTTTCGGAATCTACAGCATGATTAAATATTTGATCGAGAAAAAAGTACAAAGTAAAGTTGTTGAAATTGCTGTGAAATATATTTATTTTAACATATCTTTATTAATTATGTATTTTGTAATTAAAATGTTTATAACAATACAATTATATTGGTGGATGATTTTAGGGGTGCAGATTTTATTTTTCATATATGATTATGCATTTACTATATTTATCAACTATTATATGACTAGCATTAGACCAAAAATTAAAAAAAATTAAGAATGCAGAATTAAGGTAAAAAAATCAGGGAATATTTTCCCTGATTTTTTAATACATTTAATTTTCAATTCTAAATTAATTAGAGTAAGTTAGAGGCATACTTCTTTTATGCTCACTTCTTTTATGTGCTGCTTCTATCTTTGCTACAGATTCAGGTTTACCTTCACCTGTTTTTATATATTCATCTATTTCCTTGTAAGTAACACCCATTTCAGATTCATCTGTTTGACCTTCAAAAAGTCCAGCCGATGGAGCTTTTTTAATTATATTTTCTGGAGCATTAAGAAATTCCAAAAATTCATATATGTCAGTTACAGTTAAATCAGATATAGGGTTTAAATCATATGCGCCATCTCCCCATTTTGTGAAGTAGCCCATAAAACCTTCGCTTTTATTTCCAGTTCCAGCAACTAAATAGTTTTTGCTTTGACCTATTGAATACAAAGTTGTCATTCTAAGTCTAGGTGCTATATTAGCTTTTGCTGTAGATGAAATTTCAGATACCTTTTCTATTTGAGATATAATTGCTTTTTTAGCATCAGTCAAGTCAACAGTTATGTATTCAATGTCAAATTGTTCTGCTACTTTTAAGCCATCTTCCATATCTTCGCCAAAATTACGCTTAGATTCACATGGCATAATTACACCAAGTACATTTTCACAAGCTTTTTTGCATAATATTCCTACAAGAGCACTGTCTTTTCCGCCGCTGTTTCCATATATAATTCCAGATGCTTCTGAATTTTTTAGTGCATTTTGTATAAATGTAATTCTATTTTTTAATTCTAAAGCATAATCCCTCATTTACTAACCTCCAAGTGTCATTAAAGTAATTATTTTTCCATTATTAAATAATCTTCTCTTTCAGCTCCAACTGAAACATATTTAATTGGACATCCTACTTTTTCTTCTATAAATTTAATATAATTAACTGCTTCAATAGGAAGATCAGATTGTTTTCTGCATTTGCCTATATCACATTTCCATCCATCTACATATTCATAAACAGGAGTTGCTGTGTTAAGTTCTTCACCAAATGGGAAGTTTTCTGTAACAATACCATTTACAGAATATCCTGTACAAACAGGTATTTTATCCATATATGATAATATATCAAGTTTTGTAAGAGCTAAAACATCTGCACCTTGAACTCTTGTTCCATATTTCGATGCTACTACATCAAAAGGTCCAACTCTTCTTGGACGGCCAGTTGCAGCTCCATATTCTCCACCAGCACCTCTTAAAGCTTCTGCTTCATCACCAAACATTTCGCAAGTAAATGGACCTTCTCCAACACATGATGAATATGCTTTCATTATTCCTATTGTTTCTGTAAGTTTATGACCAGGAATTCCAGAGCCAATAGGAGCATAAGCTGCTATTGTAGATGAAGATGATGTATAAGGGTAAATACCAAAATCAATATCGCGAAGAGCTCCAAGTTGAGCTTCAAACATGATTTGTTTTCCTGAAGCAATAGCATTTTCAAGATAAATAGTTGTGTCACATATAAATGCTTCTAACTCAGCTGAATATTTCATCAACCAATTCCATATATCTTCTGAATTTATTTTTTCTGATTTATATCCACCAGCTATTAAAAGATTTTTCCATTCAACTATTTGTTCAACGTGAATTTTGAGGGCTTCTTTGTTTCTTAAATCACCCATTCTAATTCCTTTTTTTAAATACTTGTCACCATAAACAGGTGCGATTCCTCTTCTAGTTGAACCGAATTTCATATCTTTTAAACGTTCTTCTTCTAAAACATCTTGCCTAACGTGATATGGAAGACAGATTATTGCTCTATCGCTAATTTTAAGATTATCAGGTGTAATCTTTATACCAGCTTTTTTTAATTTTTCCATTTCACCATGTAAATGTTCTATGTCAACTACCATTCCATTTCCCATAACATTAATAACTTCAGGTCTAAGTATTCCTGAAGGTAGAAGATTTAATACAAATTTTCCAGAATCATTTATAACAGTATGACCTGCATTATTTCCTCCTTGATAACGGCAAACAACGTCATAATCAGCAGATAACAAATCTACCATTCTTCCTTTGCCTTCATCGCCCCAATTTATTCCGACTATTGCTGTAAGCATAATTAGCCTCCTATATTATTTGATAAATTATTATATAATGTGTAAATATCAATGTCAAGGAATAGTTTTTCATCTGGATAGTATGGTAAAAATTACAACGGTTTAAATACAAAACAAAGTACATTGTTTGTTGCTCTTAATGTTTTTTTATGATAGAATTATTGCGTATTCAGTATATATATTGTATTGATAAGTAGACAAAAATTTCTTCCAATACAACTCCATAACTTTATATTAAACTGACAATAAAAATTAGGAGAATAATAACTATGTTTAAAAGAATTAAAGCAGCAATAATATTAATTTTATTATCAGCGATTTTAGTGTCGTGTAATAGCTCTGTTCAAGCTAATTCACCAATACCCCCTGACAAAACAAATCAAGGTGACACTCAAGAAAATGGAGATACTATTCTAGAGCCTGAAGTTTCTGAAGAAGAAAAAGCAAAATTAGAACTTGAAAAGAAAATTGAAGAAAGAGAAATTTTAGAAAAACAACGTAAGGAAGAGCAAGGTGAGTTTTATGTTCCTCTAGTGCCAGTAGAAGAAAAACGTATAAAAAAAGTTGCTGAGGTTAAAGCACTTTATGCTACAGGGTATACAGCTAGTAACGAACTAAATAAGGATAACATTGATGCTTACGGAGCTTATGTAAAAGCTATTGCAGACAAAGATGTGAAAAAAGCTAATGAATTATTTGCAAGTGCTGATAAAGCTAATAAATTTGAACGTATTGTAGGTATTGCTGTTGGAACAGAAATAAATGGAGTAGTTATTAATATAAAAGATGACAATGGATTTATAACATATGAAAGTCAAGTTGAAATTGTGAAAGAGATGAATGAAAATACAGCAATTCCAATAAAAGATGTTAAAAATATGCTTAAAATTCTAAAAGAATACGATATATATACCATAGGAAGAATAGTAACTTTTAAAGATAAACATTTTGCAATAGCAAAACCCGAACATGCAATACAGCTTAAAACTGGCGGCACGTGGCTTGACCCAAATAGTGGCAACATTCCTTGGATAAATCCATTTGACAAGTATGTTTGGAATTACAACATTGCAATAGCAAAAGAAGCTGCGTTAATTGGTTTTGATGAAATACAATTTGACTATGTTAGATTTCCAGATGGTGCTAAAAAATATAATCTTATAACAGAGTTTCCAGGCAGAGAAGGAAGAGATAAAGATGAAGCTATTGCTGACTTTTTAAAATATGCTAAGGAAGAACTTGAACCTTACAATGTAAATATTGGAGCAGATGTTTTTGGCCTTATAACAAGAACTTGGGATGATTATCCAGAAGATATAGGGCAAACATGGATTTTAATTGGCGAACAAGTTGACAACATATGTCCAATGGTTTATCCAAGCCATTATGGAGCAGGATGGTACGATTTAGAAGACCCAAATGCTAACCCATATGAGGTAATAAAAGGTTCAATGGAAGAAGCACAAGAAAAAAGTGCATCTATGGAAAAATCAGCTGTTATTAGACCGTGGTTTCAAGATTTTGATTGGGCAGGCAAAGAATATGGTCCAAAAGAAGTGAGAGATCAAATAATAGCAGCTAAGGAATTAGGAATTACAGAATACATGATTTGGAATCCTAAAAATGTATATAATCCATATTGCTTTATAGAATCAGATGTAGAAAAAAATACAGAATATCCTTTAGATAAAGGTGAACTAGATTTTAGAGATAAAACGCCAGCAGATGCAGCAGATAAATATTTAAATGGTAAATTAAATGAAAGATACAGCTACATGTATTTAATGATACCTATAGCAGACAGAGATAAAGAATTTGATAAATTTCAAGAAGCGGAAAAAGCTTCTGGAATTAAACTTTTAAACTATAAGGTGTATGGATATGAAATAAATTCTGAAAACGAAAATGTTGCAAATGTTAGTTTGTATTATAAATATGAAAAAACGATTGGAAATACTACTGAAAAAATTGAAAAAGATAATGTGAACTGGGTTGCAATAAAAGAAAAAGGTATTTGGAAAATCAAAAAAAGCTTTAATTAAAAAATTGTAATTAAATTTGTTTAAAATAAGCATTTATTCGGGAGAGTTTAATTCTCTCCCTTTTTTTATAACCCATAGTAAAGTTCTCACCGAAATTTGTTATATAAAAAGAACTTTCCGTATATGGGTTTCAAAAAAAGCTACATTATAATGCTTTGATAAAAGCTTTTTTTACAAATAATTATTTGAAAGATTAAAAACACACAAAATAAATTATGTACGTAAATATCAAACTAATGTAAGTAATTTAAAAACAAATGCTTGACATTGAAAAAAATATTGATATAATCATTTATAAATAATCTTGCATATAGTAAGGACATAGGAGGAAGAAAATGAAAAAATATAATGTAGCAATATTAGGAGCAACAGGTGCAGTAGGCAAGGAAATGCTTAAAATTCTAGGAGAAAGAAATTTTCCAATAAATGAATTGAGACTTTTAGCTAGCAAGAAAAGCGCTGGAGGAGAAGTAGAGTTTGGCGGAAAAATATATACAATTGAAGAAGCAACAGAAAACTCATTTGATAATATTGATGTAATGCTTTGCGCTGCAGAAAATGACATAAGTAAAGCATTGTCACCAGCAGCTGTTAAAGCTGGAGCTGTAGTAATTGACAATTCAAGTGCGTACAGAATGGATGAAAATGTTCCTCTTGTAGTACCTGAGGTAAATCCGGAAGATGTAAAAAATCACAAAGGTATAATAGCAAACCCAAATTGTTCAACTATTATTGCGTTGACAGCAGTAAATGAATTAAACAAATATGCTAAAATAGACAGAATGATTGTTTCAACTTACCAAGCTGTTTCAGGAGCTGGTATTAATGGTATTAGAGAACTTGACAAACAAATTAAAGATATAAGTGAAGGTAAAGAAGCAGAAGTTAATACATTCCAATATCAAATAGCATACAATCTTATTCCTCAAATAGGTGATTTTGATGAAGTAGGATATTCTCAAGAAGAAATGAAGATGCAAAACGAAGGAAAGAAAATATTCCACAACCCAGATTTAAAAGTTAATTGTACTTGCATAAGAGTACCTGTATATAGAAGCCACTCGGAGTCAATAACTTTAGAAACAGAAAGAGAAATTACTCCTGAAAAAGCAAGAGAATTGCTCAAAAATGCTAAAGGAGTAAAGCTTGTTGATGATGTGCAAAACAGGAAATATCCAATGCCTCTTGATACTTCAGATCAAGATTTAATATATGTTGGTAGAATTAGAAAAGATATAACAAAAGAAAATTCATTGGTATTGTGGTGCTGTGGCGACCAAATAAGAAAAGGTGCAGCTACTAATGCTGTACAAATAGCTGAGGTTTTAGCAAAGGAAAACTTAATATAATTTATATAATTTAAAATATAGCACTAACATTATCCGAAGTGAATATAAATGTGATATCCCTCTAAATTTATATTTACCTATCAATAAGAACAAAGAGACAAAGCAATTTCTATTTTATAATTGCTTTGTTTTTATTGTGAATACAACAAGGTTCCCGGGACCCATCAGCAATCTTTGATTGCGTTTATGGGAGGGGTTCTTATTTTTAATATGGACAAACACTTTGTTTTAGTATAAAGTATGATTAAGACTAAGGAGGGAAATATGGATATAATAATAATTAGCATGCTTGCATTAGCAATAATAATAAATATAATTGTTTTAATGAAAAATTCTAAAGATAGTAATTCAGAAGAACATATAATATCTGAACTAAAAATAAATTTAGGACAAAATAATTTAAATATAATGGACTCTGTATCTAAAAAGATATCTCAATCAGAACAAAATCAGTTGAGGGAAATATTGACTAACAAGCTTGAAACAGTTGAAAAACTTGAAAGAAATGCAAATAAAATGACTGAATCTTTTGGCGATTTTAGGGATAATACAACAAAGTCTATTAATGATTCAAACAATAAATTAACAGAAAGCCTTAATAACAATTTTACATCTCTTACTGGTAAAATAAGTGAAAGCTTAGATAAAATCAACATGAGGGTTGAAGAAAGATTAAATGAAGGTTTTGAAAAAACAAATAAAACTTTTGTTAATATTTTAGAAAGATTATCAAAAATTGATGAAGCACAGAAAAAAATTGACAGTTTATCTAATAACATTATTTCACTGCAAGATGTTTTGACAGATAAAAAAAGCAGAGGTACTTTTGGTGAAGTACAATTGAACCATATTTTAATTTCAATATTTGGAGAAAAAAATGATAAGGTTTATGAACTTCAAAAAAAGTTATCTAATGATACAATAGCTGATGCAGTTCTTCATATACCAGAGCCTGTAGGAATGCTATGCATAGATTCTAAATTTCCGCTTGAAAATTATCAACGAATGATTGATAAAAGTATTACAGAAATGGAAAGAAAGCAATATGAAAAAGATTTTAAAACTAATGTAAAAAAACATATTAATGATATTTCATCTAAATACATATTACAAGGAATTACATCAGAACAAGCAATAATGTTTATTCCAGCAGAAGCAATATTTGCTGAAATAAATGCATACCATCAAGATTTAATTGATTATGCTGGCGATAAAAAGGTATGGATGGCATCTCCAACAACTATGATGTCTGTTTTATCTACTGTTCAAGTCGTTCTTAGAAATATGGAAAGAGAAAAATATGCAAGCATAATTCATGAAGAGCTTAATAAGCTTGGAAAAGAATTTAAACGTTATAAAAATAGATGGGATTCATTAGCAAGAGATATAAAACGTGTTTCTGAAGATGTAGACACAATAAATATTACATCAAATAAAATTGAAAAGAAATTTGAAAACATTTCAAAAGTTGATATAGATAAGTATACAGAAATAGAAGAAAATGACGATAATAGTTTAGATAATTAACAACAATTCATTAAAAAACGAACAATTATTAATTACATAATTTAGTATGTGACGAATTTGTCACGTAAATAACTTTTAAGAAGGATATAATATAATTGGGTGATATATATGAAAAAAATTATGTTAGTTGAAGATGATAAAACTATTGTATTAGGACTTGAATATTTTTTAAAACAAGAAGGCTATGATATTATAATATGCTATGATGTAAAATCTGCATTAAAAACTATTGATACAGAGAAGTATGACATTGCTATACTTGATATATCTTTACCAGATGGCAATGGTTATGATGTGTGTTCTGCTATAAGGCGTAAAAGTGATGTTCCTGTTATTTTTCTTACAGCATGTGATGAAGAAGTCAATGTTGTCATGGGCTTTGATATGGGGGCGGATGATTATGTTACAAAGCCTTTTAGAGTGAGAGAACTTTTATCTAGAATAAAAACAATTTTAAATAGAGCTGGTAAGGGAGAAAAAAACAAGAAGGAAATACTTATTAGTAATCTCTTTATTAATACTGCAACAGGAAAAGTAATTAAAAACAATGAAGAAATTATGTTGACTGCTTTGGAATATCGGCTTTTACTAACACTTGTAAACAATGAAGGTAATATATTAACAAGAAATCAGCTATTAGAAGGAATTTGGGATATAGATGGTAATTTTGTCAATGATAACACTTTGACAGTATATATTAAACGTCTTAGAGATAAAATTGAAGATGACCCTCAAAATCCTAAAATAATAAATACTGTTAGAGGAATGGGATACAGAATAGGTGGTTGATATGAATATATTTCGCAATAAAGAAATAAAATGTTTGTTTTCATTTTTAATTATATTTTTTATTATTGAAGCAATTATAATTTATATGTTTTCTCCAATGGGAGGAATCATTTCCCTTGTATTTAGTATATCAATATTGTTTTTACAATTTATTTTCATGAAATGGCGTTACAATGAAATTAATGAACTTGCTGAATATTTAAAGAAAACTAATAATGGTGATTATTCATTAGATTTGAGAGACAATGAAGAAGGCGAATTGTCCATACTTAAAAGTGAAATTTATAAAGTTTCAGTTACCTTGAGGGAGCAAAATAATGCTTTAATAGAGGAAAAGTTAAATTTAGTAAGTGGATTATCAGACATTTCTCATCAAATAAAAACCCCACTAACATCAATGTTTGTATTGACTGATTCCTTATGCGACAGCAAATTACCAGAAGAAAAAAGATTGGAATTTACAGGAATTATAAATAATCAATTAAAACGTTTACAATGGCTTGTTACATCATTGCTTAAAATGTCTAAATTAGATGCAAAAGCAGTTGATTTTAAAAAGCAAAATGTATCTCCGAAAATTTTGATAGAAAAAGCATGCCAACCATTGTTGATACCTATGGAGCTAAAAAATCAAGAGTTAATTATAAATGATGATGGCGGTCCTGTTTTTTGTGATTTAAATTGGACAGTAGAAGCACTTATAAATATTATAAAAAATGGTATTGAACACACCCCTTCTAATGGAAATATACAAATAAGTTGTGTGGATAATATTTTTTTTACAGAAATCATCATTAAGGACAGTGGAAATGGCATTGATAAAAGTGATTTGCCGTACATTTTTAACCGCTTTTATAAAGGTGAGAATTCTTCTGATGATAGTGTTGGTATTGGTCTAGCAATGTCAAAAAGTATTATTGTTTCACAAGATGGAAGTATTAATGTGAAAAGTAAAAAAGGTGAAGGTACCGAATTTATAATCAGGTTATTTAAGTGACAATTTTGTCATTGTAATAGTCACTATAAAATCACTTATAGAATTTATAATAAATAAATAAACTATAAGGAGGATAGTAATGGAAATATTGAGAGTAGAAAATTTAAATAAAATTTATGGCAACGGTGAATCAGAAGTAAAAGCTCTTGACAATGTGTCGTTTTCTGTGAATAAAGGTGAATTTGTAGCAATTATTGGGCCATCAGGATCAGGAAAATCAACTCTTTTGCATATATTAGGCGGAGTTGACAGACCTACAAGCGGTAAAGTATATATTGACAACACAAGTATTTATGATTTAGATGAAACAAAATTAGCAATTTTTAGAAGAAGGCAAATAGGCTTAATATATCAATTTTACAATTTAATTCCTGTATTGAATGTAAAAGAAAATATTATGCTGCCTTTGTTGTTGGATTATAGAAAGTATGATGAAATGCAACTTGCACAGATGCTTGATACATTGAAGCTAAACAATAGAGCTGAACATTTGCCTAATCAGTTGTCTGGGGGACAGCAACAAAGAGTATCAATAGGTCGTGCTTTAATTAATAGCCCTGCATTAGTTCTTGCAGATGAACCTACAGGAAATTTAGACAGTAAAAACAGTGATGATATAATGGAACTATTAAAGTTTTCAAATAAGAAACTCAATCAAACACTTATACTCATAACTCATGATCCTAATGTTGCAATGCAGGCAGACAGGGTTATAGAAATAGAAGACGGCCGCATCTCAAAAGATGAGGTGATATAATATGAATGTAATAAAAAATTTTACTTTGAAAAGTTTAAAGAATAATAAAAAATGGACTATAGTAACAATTATAGGTATTATAATTTCAACTGCCATGATTACAGCTGTATTTACACTTACAGATTCATTTCTTGATATGATGAAAGACTTCGGGATAGAAGAAAATGGAAATTGGCATGCAGCATATTATAATACTAAGTTAGAAAATGAAGATATAATTAAACAAAGCGAAACTGTAAAAGAATTCATGATTAAAAAGAACGTCGGGTATACTGAGCTTGAAGAGAGTCAAAATTCTGATAAGCCATATCTTTTTATTGAAGAATATGACGATAAAAGTATGGAAGAATTTCCTATACATATAGTATCTGGACGTTTGCCACAAAACAATAAAGAAATAATAATATCAGAACATATTGAGACAAACGCAGGTATAAAATACAATGTTGGGGATAAGCTTAAATTAACTGTAGGGAAGAGAATGCTCCCAGATGGTCAAGAACTTAAACAAAATGAATACTATCATTCACAAGAAGATAATAAGGAAATTGCTGAAATCTTCACTCCAGATTTGACAGTAGAGTACACTGTAGTAGGCATTATGAAAAGACCTGAATTCGAAAATCGTTGGGCTCCAGGATACACAGTTATCTCGTATTTTGATAAAAATAATTATTCACCTGAAGATAATGTAGATATTTATATGTTGTCAAAAAAACTTGACAATAAGCTAGGAGAAAGATTTTCAAAACTTGCAGGTGAAATTGGAATCGAAGAATCCAATGTAGTATATAATACGGAACTTCTTAGATATTATGGAATTATGGAAGATGAAGAAATTAGGATTATAATATTTACTTTTGCACTTGTTATGGTTCTTATAATAATGATAGCGTCTATTTCACTGATTTATAATGCTTTTGCAATATCTGTATCAGAACGAATAAAGCAGCTTGGCATGCTGGCAAGCGTAGGAGCTACCAAAAAACAAAAACGTGAAAATGTATATTTTGAAGGATTTGTTGTAGGATTAATAGGAATCCCATTAGGTATAATAGCAGGTTTAACTGGTATTGGAATAACTATTAAATTAGTTAGCAGTATAATTAATGAGTCTCTTAATTCAGACTATGTTCGTTTACAAATGGCTGTTTCTCCAACTGCTATTCTTTTAACTGTTTTATTTGCCATATTGACTATATTTATATCTGTATATATTCCTGCAAAACGAGCATCAAAAATAATGCCTATTGAAGCTATCAGACAATCTAATGAAGTTAAGTTGACATCAAAGCATGTCAAAACTTCAAAGCTTACTAGAATTGTATTTGGTTTCGAAGGAGAGCTTGCAATGAAAAATCTAAAGCGCAGTAGAAAAAAGTACAGAGCAACAATTATATCATTAACTATAAGCATTGTATTGTTTTTATCAGTTGCTACTGTTGCAAATTATACAAATAAAAGCGCTGATATCAGACTTGATACACAAAATATTAACTATGATGTAAGTATTATGTTTCAAAATTCTGATAATGAGAAGATGAATCAAGTTTTTGATGATATTATTTCTCTTGACTTAGTGAATGATTATGCCATTGTTAGAGACTTAAGCGGAATCACTCAAGTTTCATCAGAGTTTAATCCTGACATTGAAAAAAAAATCAATTTGGAACAGAAAGATGGAAAGTACTTATATGATACAGAGATAACCGCCATAGGTGATGAGGCTTTTCGGAAATATGTTGAATCAATAGGAGGTAATATTGAAGATTACAATGATCCATCAAACCTAAGTGGAATTCTTGTTAACCGAGCTGTATCATATTTGCCAGAAGAAAAGAAACATGTTGAAACTGAAGCACTGAAAATAAAAGAAGGTGACAGTATTCCGTTTAATTATATTAAAGATATTGAGGGTGAAACATCTACTAATGGTAATGTTGATTTTAAAATAAGTAATATTACTGATGAAATGCCTATTGGAACATACACAAATCAATTTGGCAGGCTATCAATAATAACTTCGGACACAATATACGATTCAATTGTTAAAACACAAAATAAATATTATCCAAATTCTATGCTTGCATTAAAAACTTCAGATGGTATAAAACTTGACACACAAATACAACAGGTGTTCAAAAATAACGGCATAAGTGATGGCAATGAAGTAATGATGTTCAATACAACTATCAATGCAAAACAGCAAAAACGTATCTCACTGGTGATGGGTGTTTTCATATATGGTTTTATCACTCTTATAAGTCTGATATGCATTGCAAATATATTTAATACTGTATCAACGAATATAGCACTTAGGCGAAAGGAATTTGCAATGCTTCGTTCTGTAGGCATGACACCTAAAAGTTTTAATAAAATGATGAACTTTGAAAGTGCTTTCTACGGTATTAAAGCTTTGCTTTACGGTCTTCCAATCAGCGCGGCAATCGGATATTTTCTGTATCGTGTTTTGAATGATGCAATATCATTTGATTTTAGCCTGCCATGGAAGGATTACGGTATTGCTATAGTATTTGTTTTTATTATAGTTTCAGCAACTATGCTTTATGCTGGATCAAAAATTAGAAAGCAAAATATAATTGATGCTTTAAAGGACGACAGTTTTTAAAAATTGTGATGATAATAAACTAATTGCGTAATGATTTACTTATAAATAGCATTAATCGTTATTATTGAGGAGTGCTATTTATTTTGTTTTAAAAAAGTAAAAAAAGTCTTGATTTTTATTTTGATATGTGCTAATATCTTAAAGTAGCCTTTCGCCGTAGTGATGGAATGGCAGACGTGACGGACTCAAAATCCGTTGGTGGCAACACCGTGGGGGTTCAAGTCCCTTCTACGGCACCAAATAGCACAAAAATAGAGACTCTAGGGTCTCTGTTTTTTTTTACTCTTTTTTTAATAGTAATAATTGTTATGAAACTTATAAATTAAATTAACATCCATTCAATATGTGAATATACTAAATTACATCTTTATGTTTTAAAGACATGTTATTGTATAAATATAAAATTTTTATTCAGAATTAATTGAACGAAAGTATGTTAAAAGTTGATGAAGTACATACACAAGAAGTTTTTTTGATAAAAGACCCTTTTTATCATTGAAAAACAGACATAAACATTTTTTGCTAAACTTACTCATATTTAATCAAAAAAAGCGTATAAAAGTATAAAGCTTGAAAAATTATTTCAATTGACTTTGTACTTTTTATTTTATTTGTTTCATGTTATAATTAACAAATTAAATTTTTTTTATAATGAGGTTACCATGATAGATAAAGCTGTAGAACTACTAAAAAAATATTTCGGATATGAAACCTTTAGAGATGGACAAAAGGAAATAATTGAAAATATATTATCAGGCAATGACGTTTTGGCAATAATGCCGACAGGTGGGGGAAAATCCATTTGTTATCAAATACCTGCAATGGTTATGGAAGGAACTGTTATTGTAGTTTCTCCTCTTATATCCCTGATGAAAGATCAAGTAGATACATTGCAGCAATTAGGTATACCTGCAGCATTTATTAACAGTTCATTACCTGCAAGTGAACTTAAATCTATAATGATTGAAGCTAGAAATAATAAATATAAATTATTGTATGTAGCTCCAGAGCGTTTAGATTCAGAAGGATTTTTAAATCTTTTGCAAAATATAAAAATTTCAATGATAGCAGTTGACGAAGCACACTGTGTATCCCAATGGGGTCATGACTTTAGACCAAGCTATTTAAAAATAAAGCATTTAAGGGATTTATCAGGTGCAAAACCTATAGTGTCAGCATTTACAGCAACTGCTACACCAACAGTCAAACAAGATATAATAAACCTTATTGGATTAAATAAACATTTTGAAATAATTACTGGATTTGATAGAAAAAATCTTAAATTTGAAGTTGTTAGAATTAATAAAAAGTTTCCATATGTTTTAAATTATGTTGAAGGTCATAAAAGCGAATCTGGTATCATCTATTGCTTAACTAGAAAACTTACTGATGAAGTATGCAATAGATTAATTGTTGCAGGTCATAAAGCTGTTAAGTATCATGCAGGTTTATCTGATGCGGAAAGAAATAAAAATCAAGATGATTTCTTATATGACAATGCAGATATTATAGTTGCTACAAATGCATTTGGAATGGGAATTGATAAGCTTGATATTAGATATGTAATTCATTACAACATGCCTAAAAACATTGAAAGTTATTATCAAGAAGCTGGTAGAGCAGGCCGTGACTCAGAGCCTTCTGAATGTATACTTTTATATAGCCCATCTGATATTGTAATGAATAATTTTTTAATAGAAAGCAGCAGTGACTCAAACAATAAGAAAAATGAATATGCAAAACTTAGAGATATGATTAATTACTGCAATACAGATAAATGTTTGAGGCGTCATATAATAAGTTATTTTGAAGCGAGTTATACACAGGAAAACTGCAATAACTGCAGCAACTGTTTAAGTGATATAGAAAGTAAAGATATAACTTTAGAATCTCAAAAAATATTGTCTTGCATCTATAGGATGGAAGAAAGATTTGGAAGCAATGTAGTTATAGATGTGCTTAAAGGTAGCAACAATCAAAAAATAAAAAGTTTGAAATTTGATAAATTAAGTACATATGGAATTATGAAGAACTATGATAAAGATACTTTAAAAGAAATTATATCTTATTTAATTTCCGATGGTTATATAGCCATTACAGGTGACAAGTATCCTGTTTTAAAAATTTCAACACTAGGTAATGCTGTCTTAAGGGGAAAACATGAAGTTACTATTAAAAAGTTACTTAATAAAAAATCCACTCAAGATAATAATATTGTTTATGAAAAAGATTTGTTTGAAATGCTTAGACAATTAAGAAAAGAAATTGCAGAAAGTTTGAAAGTACCGCCATTTGTAGTATTTTCTGATGCAACTTTAAAAGATATGTGTGTTAAATTGCCAGTAAATAAAGATGATATATTAAAGGTATCAGGAGTTGGTGAGCATAAATCTGAGAAATATGGCAATAAATTTATAGAGGTTATAAAAAGTTACATAGATAAAAACAACATTGAATTAAACAAAACAGAAACTGAAACTGAAATGATAGATAATGCAGATGAAATAGAAAATAAAGTTAAAGAAGATACCAGAATTTTATCTTACAACCTTTACAAAGAAGGTAAAAGTTTAAATGAAATAGCAGCTGCTAGAGGACTTAGCACTTTAACTGTTGAAAATCATCTCGTATATTGTGCTAAATTAGGATATGACATAAACTATAGTGACTTTGTAACAGATAGTCATGAAGAATTAATAATAAAAGCATATGAAGAAGTTGGCGGAGATAAATTAAAACCTATTAAAGAAGCTTTGCCAGATGAAGTAACATATTCAGAAATAAAATTTACACTTTGCAAATTAAATTTAACAGGAGAAAAAAATGAGTAAATTATATATTGTGCCAACGCCTATTGGAAATTTAAAAGATATGACAGAAAGAGCTATAGAAACTTTAAGAGAATGTGATTTAGTAGCTGCTGAAGATACAAGGCATACTTTAAAGCTAATGAATTATTTCGATATTAAAACTCAACTTATTTCTTATCATAAATTCAATGAGAAAATGAGAAGTGAAGAAATTATTAATGAAATTGTAATGAATGATAAAAATGTTGCTATAGTAACTGATGCAGGTACTCCTTGCATATCTGACCCAGGATATGAAATTGTTAAAGCAGCTCGTGAAAAAGGAATTGAAGTTATAGGGCTTGCAGGAGCATCAGCAGGAATAATAGCACTTTCTATAGCTGGAATAAATACAGAACAATTTGCTTTTTATGGTTTTCTTCCAAGGAAAAAAAGTGAAATAGATTGTGAATTTAAAAAAATAAAACAAAACACTATAAAAACATTTGTAATATATGAATCACCTAAACGTATAATTAAATTAATTGAAAATGTAAAAGAACACATGCCTAATGCAATTTTATGCGTATGTAAGGAGTTGACTAAATTACATGAAAATTCATTTTACGGAAATGTTGATACAGTAATTGAAAAGCTTAAAAACCATGAAGATGTTGAAAGAGGCGAATATGTCGTTGTTGGATACAATAATGATTATGAAGAAGTTGAATCATCAGCAAAAATTGGTGTAGGCATACATGGAATTATATTTGACAAATTAATACAAAAGGAATATTCTTTAAAAGAAGCTGTAAATGAAATTGTTGAGGAAGGTATTGCTACAAAGAATGATGCTTACAAGGCATCTTTAGAAGTTAAAAAATACATAGAAAGTTTTCAATAGGTTTATTAAGGAAGGACTGATTTATTTGTTAGGAACAATAGTAAACTCGTTAGCGATAGTTGTAGGGGGATTAATTGGATTCTTTTTTAAAAACATTATATCTGAAAAACTGTCAGATTCATTATTAAAAGCTTCTGCAATGGCGGTTATAGCTGTAGGAATTAAATTAACCTTAGTAGGAGAAGACTTGACTCTGTTGATTGTTGCATTAATACTGGGTACATTAATAGGTGAACTTATTAATATCGAAGGTAAATTGGACAACCTTGGAGCAATGGTAGAAAGTAAATTTAAAAATAAAGAAAGCAATATTACTCAAGGATTCGTATCTTGTACGCTTGTTTATTGTGTTGGTTCTATGGCTATAGTAGGTTCGATACAAAGTGGTTTGACAGGTAATCATGAAATACTATTTTCTAAAGCAGTTCTTGATGGTATAATTTCTATATCCATGGCAGTTTCAATGGGAATTGGAGTTGTATTTTCAAGTATTAGTGTTTTTATTTATCAAGGAAGTATAACAATATTGGCACAATTTTTAGAATCTGTATTAAGTGATGCTGTAGTTAGCGAAATGACATCTATTGGTGGTGTAATGATTATGGCAATTGGTCTTAACTTTCTAGAAATAAAGAGAATTAAAGTTGGAAACATGATACCAGCAGTTTTTATACCAATAATATATTTTATGATTTTTAAATAAGTTAGAAATTAATAAGAACCCCACCCATCAACGCAATCAAAGATTTCATGATGAATAAAATCATGAAATCTTTTTTGTTTAATATTTATTACAATATTATTCTACTACTAAGTCTACAAATTTAAAATTAACTGTATCTACATAACCATTGTTAGTAAGTCTAAGTTCAGGCAATACTGCAAGGGCTAAAAGAGCATTAGTCATAAAAGGCGAAATTAAATTACAACCAAGTTCTTTCCATCCTTCTTCTATTTTCTGAAGCCTATTGGATACTTCTTCCGCAGAATCTTCACTCATAAGCCCAGCTATAACCAATGGATTAAGGGCTATAATTTTTCCTTTATTAACTACAACCATTCCTCCTCCACATTCTGCAAGGGCATTTCCGGCTATTGCCATATCTTCATCATTAGTTCCAACTATGAGCAAATTATGTGCATCGTGGGAAACTGTAGATGCCACAGCTCCACTTTTAAAACCAAATCCCTTAACAAAGCCAATACCTACTTTACCTGTTGCTTTATGCCTTTCTACAACAACAGCTTTGCATATATCATTTTTAATATCTGTTTTAATTTCTCCATCTACAGTTTGCGTTTCTATGATTCTGTGAATTGTTCCAACTTTAGCTTCTATTATTTCAATTACTCTTATTTTAACTTTGTCATTTGAATTTTTAATTATAAAATCTGAAGCTTCCAGCTTCTTGTGCAATTTCATAGTATTTTTTGCATAATCAGGATAGTTTGGTTTCTCAATATCCACTAAAATCTTTTTATTTTCATAAACTAATTCACCATTAAAAATTACTTTATCAACTTTCACCTTATCTAAATCACTTATTAAAAGTATATCTGCTATTTTACCAGGAGATATACTGCCTAAGTCATTTTGCATTTCAAAACAAAATGCTGCATTAATTGTTACCATTTGAATTGCAGTTATAGGGTCAACTCCTTCTTCTATAGCACGATTCACTATATGATCTAAGTGCCCTTGTTTTAATAAAGTGTTAGGATGAGTGTCATCGCTAATTAAAACTGCAAAACGAGTATCAATATTGTTTTCAGTAATGCTTCGCACAGTTTCTTTCAAGTCATGCCATGCAGAGCCTTCTCTCATTTGAGCATACATTCCAAGCCTCATTTTCCATAATGCATCTTCTTTTCTTACAGATTCATGACAACATTTAATTCCAGATGCAATATAGGCGTTGAGCCCTTTATCAGTATCAGGTATTGAATAATGTCCAGTAATAACTTTGTTTGCTTTCATAGTTTCAATAAGTTCATTGTGAATGTTGTTGTCATTATTCAATACTCCAGGGAAATTCATCATTTCTCCAAGGCCTTTTACTTCATCAATTTTCATTGCTTCTCTTATATCATCTGCATTAATTGATGCGCCTGTATCTTCAAAGCCCGGGCATGCAGGAACGCATGATGGAACTGTCGCATATACACGTAGAGGCAAGTTTTTACCATCATTTATCATAAGCTCCATTCCCTTTATTCCTAAAACATTTGCTATTTCATGAGGGTCCATGAAAATAGTTGTAGTACCACAAGGAACTACACATCTTGCATATTCTTTTACAGATAACATGCTGCTTTCAACATGCATATGAGTATCAATAAACCCAGGTGAAGCATAATAACCAGTTCCATCTATAACTTTAGTGTTTTTTCCAATTGTGTGGGATGCATTGCCAACAAGAGCTATCCTACCCTTTGTTATAGCAATATCAGTGCCTTCAATTATTTCTTTAGTGTTGACATTTATTAATTTCGTATTTTTAATGACAGTATCAGCAGGAATAAATCCCATAGCAGTTGAAGTTAAATCTTTTGTAACTTCCCAAAGTTCATATCTTTTGAAGTCCATAACATACCCTCTTTCAATTCATTTTATATTATTATAGTTGTTTTCAAGAAAGTCGTAAACAACTTTTTATTAAAGTAAAAAATATTTCATTAAGATATGGTAATTATAAGTTTTTTGTGTAATAATTAGTTATAAACATGTCGAGAGGTGAAAAATTGAACAAAAAGAATTTAATTATTAACCCGTTTATAATAATGGGGGTAAGTACAATTTTTATTATAAGTTGTATTATATTATCAATACCATTATACATTGGATTCATTCTTGGAATTTCTTTTACAATGATTATACTTATAAAAAGCGGCTACAATATGAAAGAACTTATGGATATAAATGTATCAGCAATAATTGAAGTTAAGTCCTTATGTCTTATAATTTTATTAATTGGAGCTACAACATCTATATGGCTTTCATCTGGTGTTGTTCCAACAATTATGTATTATGGATTTACTTACATGGAAGGAATAAACTTTTTAGTGGCAGCCTTTATTATTATGGTAATAGTATCTGTTTTCATGGGGACAGCAGTAGGTACAATAAGCACAGTAGGAATTGCTTTAAATGGAATTGGTATGGGGCTTGGAATACCAATTGAAGTAATGATAGGAGTTTTAGTTTCAGGTGCTTTTATAGCTGATAAAATTTCTCCTTTATCAGGACTTGTAAATTTAATTATGGCAACAGTTGATAGAAATTATAAAGAAATAGTTAAGGGGCTACTTGTAACTTTGGTTCCTTTGCTAATTATTACAGCAATTATATATTACATAATAGGGCTTAAATATACATCTGGAGATTACAGCCAACTTTTATTTTACAAAAATGCAATTTCAGATGGATTTAATACTTCATTAATACTCCTTTCATTGCCAGTTGTAGTTATAGTTTTATCTATGATAGGTATTAATTCAATTTTAACCATAAGCATGGGACTAGTGATAGGAACAATATTAAGTATAGTTTTTCAACATATGACACTATTTAAAGTTATAGAAGGAATTTTATTTGGATATCATGGAAATACATCTTCACAACAATTAAATGATATGTTGGTAAGCGGTGGCATGTTTTCTATGATAGAAGTAATTTTAGTAGTTATAGGTGGAGTTGTATTAGTTAAATTATTTGAAAAAGGTGGAGTGTTGTTGCCTTTGATGGATAAATTAATGTCAGGAGTAAAATCAAAAACGAGCTTAATATTAAGAACTGGATTTATCAGCAGTCTAATGACTGTTATTACATGTGATCAAACGGTAGGTATAATACTTCCAGGTCGAATTCTCCAAGATAAATACAAGGAATTTAAACTTGATAACGCAGTTCTTGCAAGAACAATTTCGGATACAGGAACAATTATAGCACCTCTTATGGCATGGAATGTAAATTCTTTTATAATAAAATCCATAGTAGGTATTTCAGCAAATCAATATGCACCTTATGCAGTATTATGTTATATATGTCCTCTGATAACAATTGCTGCCACATTCATATTGTATGGAAAAAATAATGCAATTTCTTAAAAAAAACATTCATAATGAATGTTTTTTTGTTTGAAAGAAATATTCTTTTTTATTTTAAGTAAAATAAGTTAAAAGTTTACTTATAACGAAATAAATAATATGTGTTGCATGTGAATTAAAGACATTATATAATACATTTGGTTGAAATATATTATAACATAATTGCTTTTTTGGCGAAATAATATAACACATAAAATTTATAAAATACAAGGAGTGCTTACATGAAAGCTCTAACTAAAAATTCTAATGTTTTAAAATGGATAGATGATGTAATCTCAATGACTAAACCAGCTGATGTAATGTGGATTGATGGTAGTGAAGAACAATTAAAATCTCTTAGAGAAGAAGCTTGTGAATCTGGAGAACTAAGACCTTTAAATCAAGAGAAATATCCTGGTTGCTATTATCATCGTACAAAACCAAACGATGTTGCTCGTATGGAAGACAGAACATTTATATGTTCTAATGAAAAAGAAAATGCAGGACCAACTAATAACTGGAAAAGTCCTTCTGAAGCATATAAGCTAGGTACTGAAATATTAGAAAATTCAATGGCAAATCGTACTATGTACATAATTCCATATTCAATGGGACCAGTAGGTTCACCTTTTTCTAAAATCGGATTTGAAATAACAGATTCAATTTATGTTGTTTTAAACATGAATATAATGACAAGAGTAGGGCAAAAAGTATTAGATGTACTTGAAGATTCAAATGATTTTGTAAGAGGAGTTCATGGTAAGTGTAATTTAGATGAAAATAAAAGATATATATTCCATTTTCCAGAAGATAATACAATTTGGTCATGCAATTCTGCTTATGGCGGAAATGTATTGTTAGGCAAAAAGTGTTTTGCACTTCGTATTGCTTCTTATCAAGGATTAAAAGAAAATTGGATGGCAGAACACATGCTTATTCTAGGTATTGAAAATCCAAAAGGTGAAGTAAAATATGTTACTGCAGCATTCCCATCAGCTTGTGGAAAAACTAATTTAGCAATGCTTATACCACCGGAAGGTTACAGAGCTAAAGGATATAAAGTTTGGACTGTAGGCGATGATATATCATGGCTTAGAATAAGAGAAGACGGCAGATTGTGGGCAATAAATCCTGAAGCTGGATTTTTTGGAGTTGCACCTGGAACAAATAAAAAATCTAATTTCAATGCTTTGATGTCAACAATGAAAGATACTATATTTACAAATGTTGCTTTAAATTTAGATGATAATTCAGTTTGGTGGGAAAGACTTGATAATAATCCTCCAGAAAATGGACTTGATTGGAAGGGTAATCCTTGGAATGGTAAAACTTCTAAAGAAAAAGGAGCACATCCTAATTCAAGATTTACTGCTCCGGCTAAAAATTGTCCAAGCATATCACCAAATTGGGAAGCACCAGAAGGAGTTCCTATTTCAGCAATGATATTTGGTGGTAGAAGAGCTAAAACAGCTCCATTAGTATATCAATCAAGAAGTTGGAAACATGGTGTATTTGTAGGTTCAACAATGGCTTCTGAAACAACTGCAGCTGCTACAGGAAAAGTTGGAGTAGTAAGAAGAGACCCTATGGCTATGCTTCCTTTCTGTGGATACCATATGGGAGATTATTTTGCACATTGGCTTGATATGGGTAAAAAAGCATCTAATCCTCCGAAAATATTCCATGTTAATTGGTTCCGTACAAATGACAAGGGAGAGTTTTTATGGCCAGGATACGGCGAAAACTTCAGAGTAATTGAATGGATTATTAAAAGATGTGAAAATGAAGTTGATGCTAATGAATCGCCAATAGGATTTTTACCTAAAGTTGATGATATAAACATTGAAGGCCTTAATATGACAAAAGAAAAATTAAATGATTTGCTTTCTGTTGATAAAGATTCATGGAATGCAGATATTGAAGGAATAGAGGAATTCTTTAATAAATTTGGAGATAGATTGCCTAATGAATTAAAAGAAGAACTTAATACACTTAAAAATAATTTGAAATAATTATATAAACAGTGATATAGAAATATATTGCTGTTTTTTTGTCCTGAATTAAAGCAAGACTTACGGCTTGCCTTATGATATAATGAATACAATTGATGAAACAAAGACTAACGTCTTTGTCTGATTAGTGTATTCATTGTATCGGTGTGAAGCAAGCCGATTTACGGCTTGCACTTATGATATAATAAAAATAATGAAAAACTTGGAGGTGTAAATTGTTCAAAAATACAATTTTAAAAAATGGCAATATTATAGATGAAAATGGTAATTTGCTTGAAAATAAAGACATATATATTTCCAATGGAAAAATTGAGAAACTTAACAAAATGCAAGATTCAAATGGTTGTGATGTAATAGATTGTACTGGATATTATATAACACCTAGTTTTGTAAATTTGCATGCTCATTCTCCAATGAACATATTAAAAGGAATAGCAGAAGATGTTACTATAGATGATTGGTTTAATAAAAAAATTTTTCCTTATGAAAGCAAACTTAAACCTGAAGAAATATATTGGGGAACAAGACTTGCAACAATTGAAATGATAAATAATGGTGTTACTGCTTTTGCTGATCACTATTTCAGCCAAGAATCAGTTTATAAAGCTATTGAAGATTCTGGAATAAGAGGTGACATAGCACCTACTATATTTGGTCTTGCAGATGATTTTAATGAACAGTTAAAAGATGCTGAGAACTTTATTCTTAAATATAAAGATAAAAATGATAGAATTAATTTAAGATTAGGTCCTCATGCACCATATACATGTCCTGGCGAAATATTAAAAGAAATAATAGCTTCAGCTAAAAAGTTAAATGTGGGGATTCATATACATGTTTCAGAAACTAAAGAACAAGTCGAAGATAGTTTAAGAATTACTGGTAAGACTCCTATTGAAGTTTTATATGACAGTGGAGCATTTGATTTAAATGTTATAATTGCTCATGGTTTATGGACTATGGAAAATGATTTGAAATATTTAAACAACAATACAACTTTTGCTTTTTGCCCTAAAACTTATATGAAATTAAGCATGGGAAATGGCAATATATATGAATTAAAAGATAAAATTAATTTCACTTTTGGAACTGATGGTGCAGCAAGTTCTAACACTTTAAGCCCTCTAGAACAAGGAAGGCTCTTTGCGTTAAATGGTAAGTTTATTTTAAATGATGCTGAAAACTTTAATATTTTAGAAATATGGAAAGCACTTATGAATGGACATAACGCTTTAAATTTTAACACTGGGAAAATAAAAGAAGGATATGATGCAGATTTACTGATATGGGATTTAAATATGACGAACACTTTTCCGGTTTATAATCCTTTGACATCTATTATATATAGCTCAGGTTCTGAAAATATAAAATACACAATGGTTCAAGGTGAATTTTTGAAATATGATGGAAAGTTAAAATCAGATGTAAAAATGATTGTTGAAATAGTAAATGAAATTAAAAAAGAAATAATTGAAAGAGGAACTGGAAAGAGCAAAATAAAATATAATTAATACTTGGAGGATCAAATGGGTTATGCGTTAATAATATTATTAGCTGCAGTTTGGGTAATCTTAGTTTATAATAAAGCTTTAAAGTGGAAATTAAAAGTAGAAAGCAGTTTAAATCAAATAGATGTTCAACTTAAAGCTAAAGCAGAAAAAATACCTAAATTAGTTGAAACAGCTAAGAAGTATGCGGATTTTGAACTTGAAATTTATGAAAAGACTGCAGTGTCAAGGTTACAGTTAATACGGGCAGTGTCAGTTGAAGATGCTGTTAAAATTGATGATAATTTAAATGAAAATATTGATAAGATATTTTTGCTAACTGAAAAATATAATAAAATGAAATGTGATAAAGCTTTTAAAGAACTGCAAAAACAAATACGTGAAATAGAAAATAAAATATCAATGTACAGACAATATTACAATGATACAATTAAACTAAATAATAAATACATTCAATCATTTCCAAACAATATTATATTAAAAATATTTGGATTTAAAGAAAAAGGATGCTTGTAATTATATAAAAGACTACAGGAGAGGCCTAGCATAAATGTGCTAACCTCTCCTGTAGTTTTCTGCTTCGTTTCCAGGAATTGAATAAACATTTCCCTTGTTGCAATATATAGAGTTAGATGTAAATTCAGGATCTGAACTGCTATCATAATTATAGTTTTTAATAATTTCATCTTGATTGTGGCATAAGTCATAACTGTCAAAAATAAACGAAACATTTCCTTTACCTTTTGTAAAAGCAGCTAATTCAGATGCATAGTTCATTGAAGATGCTACAGGTACTCTTCCTTCAATAATGCTGTTATTTCCAATTGTCATTGGGGTTTCAAAAATTCCATACATTTTATTAATATCATTCATAACTCTGCCACATAAATCTTGTGGAGCGGTTATTTTAAATTTATAATAAGGTTCTAACAATATGTTTTGAGCATTTTCTAACCCATGTCTAATTGCTCTAAATGTTGCTTGGCTGAAATCTCCACCAGATGTATGTTTGATGTCAGCAGAACCCTTTATTAGTTCAATGTTTACATCAGTAACTGGTGACCCAGTCAAAACACCTTTTCTGCAAGCAGGAAGAACAAGTTTTGATACTAACTTTTGCCAACGAGGGTAAAGAATATCGTGATTAATATTGCATGTATAACTTATGCCGGAATTTCTTTTTGTAGGTGTTATTTTAAATTTTACTTCTGCGTAATGCTTATATGGCTCGTAATGTCCAAAGCCAATAGTTTCTTCTAGTATTGTTTCCTTATATAAAACCTCAGGCTTTTCAAAGACAACATCTATGTTAAACCTTTCTTTGACTTCGTGTTTTAAAACTTCTAGTTGTATAACACCCATAACGTTTAGCCGTAGTTGTGATAAGCTAGAATCCCATTCAACTCCAAGAGAAGGGTCTTCTAAATTCAACATTTGAAAAATGTTTAAAACTTCTTTTGGATTAAGAGATGAATCAAATTTTGCAACAGTTTTAAGAACAGGCTTTAATGAAAAGTCTAAAAAGTCATTGCATATACCTAAACCTTCTCCAATATATGAATTGTTAATACCAATAAGCACTCCAAATTCACCTGCAGAAATTGAGTTAGTAGATGAATAAGAAGCACCATTGCTTATTTTAATTTGATTGATTTTTTCTTCAATTAATTCATCATTTATGTTGTGTACAATAATGTCTTTTGTTTTGATAGTTCCAGAAGTTACTTTAATGTATGTTAATTTATTATTGTTTTCATCGTGCTTTATTTTATAAACCAATGCACCGAAATCATTGTTATAAATATAATTGGTACACACAAAGCTCTCAATAAAATCAAGTAAATAATTTATCCCTATATTTTTAAGTCCTGAACCACAAAAACAAGGAAAAATTCTGCATGATGAAAATTGTTGTCTTATGTTATTTGAAAGTTCACTGTAGGATAGTTCATCATCATTTAAATATTTTTCTAATAAAATATCATTTCTTTCTACTAAAGAAGTTGTAATATTTAAAGCTAATTTTTTCTCATCAAATAATGGTTCAACAAAAGAAAAAACTTCTGAATTATTGGGCTTTGTAAACATAATTAAATTATTAGTTAAATTATTAAATATATCATCATATACTTTACTAAAAGATGCACCAACTCTATCAAGTTTATTAATAAAAAACATAGTTGGTATTTTATTTTGCTTAAGTAATCGCCACACAGTTTCCGTATGTCCTTGAATACCTTCAACAGCTGATATAATTATTACAGCACAATCAAGAACTTTTAAAGATCTTTCCATTTCGGAAGAAAAATCAACGTGTCCAGGAGTATCTATAATATGAAGTATAGAATTTTTATATATTAATGAAGCTTGGTCTGAAAAAACTGTTATTCCTCTTTCTTTTTCTATTGAATGATAATCAAGTACAGTATTTTTATTATCAACTCTTCCAGCTTCTTTTATAGTGTTTGTATTATACAATATTTGTTCAATTAAAGTAGTTTTGCCTGCATCTACATGAGCAACAATTCCTATTGTTTTATTCATAGTATACCTCTTAAAGAATTTGATTAATTATACTATGATAATTGTTTATTTTCAATCAATACATAAAAATAAAACATCATTGATACAGAGGGAGTTTTCTTTATAAAGCAGAACTTGAAAAATTTTTGCAAACAATTACAAAAAATATATTGACAAAAATAATACAAAGAGCTAATATTAATATATCACCTGTAGGACAACTATCAACAGACAGTTAATTGAAAGGGGGCATGGAATTAATAATTGTAATGAAATAATGTTATGAAGGTTTTAAAAGATTTCTACATATTACTAGCCAGCAAAAGTTTTAATCAAAATTTTTTATAGTTTAATAGAATATTTTATGATATAATTATAAAAAATAATAAGAATATTTTATTAATGGAGTGATTTAAAATAATGGCTATAAAACAGGTGAAGAAAGAAAGCGTAAGCGAACAAGTTTTTGAACAACTTAAGCAACAGCTTTTAAATAATGAATGGAAGCAAGGAGAGAAAATTCCATCAGAAAATGTTTTAGCAGAGGCATTTGGGGTTAGCCGTGTAACTGTGCGTCAAGCGATACAAAAGTTAACAATTTTGGGCTTGTTAGAAACAAGGATCGGGGAAGGGTCTTTCGTTCAAGAAATAAAACCAGGTTTGTATATGAATACAATTATTCCAACAGCTTACTTAGGTAAAGGTTCTTTAGAGGAAGTATTAGAATTTCGTTGGACCATTGAAGGGGTAGTTGCTGAACTAGCAACAGAAAAGATTACTGAAGAAGATATAAGCGAACTTGAAAATTGCTATAAAGAAATGGAAATTTACAAGGATGATCTTGAAAAGTTTTCAAAAGCAGACTTTGAATTTCACATAATAATAGCAAATGCATCAAAAAATTCATTATTTATACAATTATTCAACATCATATATGATGTTTTATATAATGCTATGACTAAAGTTGTTTCCAAAAAAGGGAACTCAGCAGGACTTTATTATCACAAATTGGTGCTCGAATCTATAAAAAAACGTGATCCTAAGGAAGTAAGAAAAATAATGGATGAACATATGTTAGATAATAAAAGAGTATTCAAAAAGAATGGTGAAAATGAAGAGTAGATAACTACTTTTCTGAATAGGCCTGTAAGACAACTGACAGCAGATAGGTTGCGCTGAGAAGTCTTAAAAATTAATGCAGTAATAAAGTAGAGTAATTTGAAATAATAAAAATATTAAAAATTTCGGAGGAAATGAGTATGTCACCAGTTACATTTTTGCTTATTTTAACAGCTTCAGTTGTAATACTTATGTTTTTAATACTAAAAATTAAAATGAACCCTGTTTTATCTATATTACTTGTTACAATTCCTATGGCTATAGTTTTAGGAAATTCACCAACGGATGCTATCACAGTTATAAACAACGGTTTTGGAGCAACACTTTCTTCTATAGGAATCGTTATTATATTAGGAAGCATTATAGCGGTTATAGTACAAGATACAGGAGCAGCTATTCCAATAGCTAATTTCTTCGTAAAAATAGTACGTGGAAAAAATGTTGAATTAGGTCCATCTATGGCAGCTTTTATATTATCAATTTCAGTATTTGGAGATATAACTACATTGCTTATGGCACCAATAGCTAGTACTCTTGCAGAAAAGAATAAAATTAGTATGGCTAAAATGGCAGTATTTATTTGTGCTGCATTAAATATAACACATGTTTTAGTACCACCAACGCCAGGTATTTTAGCAATCTCAATAGAGATGGGTGCTGAAGTTGGTAAAGTAATATTATTTGGTACAGTAATTGGACTTATTGGATTCTTCATTTTCTATTTCTTACTTAGAGATTGGGCTGGAAAAGAAATGATAGAACCTATTGATGAATATAAGGAAAAACCAGTTCTTATTGAGATGCCAGGAGAGATGGCTACAACTATTGATGGATGGAATGAAAATTTACCATCAACATTTCACTCTTTTTTACCTTTATTTTTACCAGCAATATTAATTACAGTTGCTTCTTTTATAAAAGTTTCATTTGATCCTTCAAGTGTTGCTTATATGATTACTACTTTCCTAGGAGATCGTGTAATTGCACTTCTAATAGGTGTAGCTGTTTCAATGACACTTGTTATTGGCAGAACAGAAAAAATTAAAAAGGTTGCTAGACAACATGACCCGAAATTATCAAAAGATTGTTCATTATTTGAATGTATATTTGAATCTTGGGTACAAAGAGCATTACACATGGCAGTTATACCTCTACTTGTAACAGGTATGGGTGGAGCATTTGGTAAAGTTCTTGCAGCAGCACCAGCAGCTAAAGAATTAGCAAGTGTAATAGCAGGAATAGGAATGCCATCTTTAGTAATACCTTGGTTAATTTCTATGCTTATGATGACATGTTTGGGTTCTATGACAATGGCACAAATGACTGCAACAGCATTAGTATTGCCATTATTACCAACACTTGGCCTTTCACCATTAGCAGCTGTATTAGCTATAGGCGCAGGAGCTATTGGACCTAACCATGTAAATAACAGTGGATTCTGGGTATTTAGTGGGTTCTACAACTTAAATCCTAAACAAGCTTTAAAATATTTAACATTCCCAAGTATCATTATAAGTATAATCTTATTTATACTTGTCTATGCATTTAATGCTATAGGATTATTAGGATAATACATAATAGTTATTTGTTAAATTCATCAAGTTTAGATATTTAACGTCTAAACTTGATTTTCAATAATATAGTTATATTTAATTTAAAAGGAGATTTAATCATGAGAGATATAAAGCAAAAAAGCGCTCCTGAAAGACTTTTGTGGGCACAATTTGATGCCTTGCAACTTGGAACAGGTTTAGATGAAGAAGATATTAAGAAACCACAAATATTAGTGGACGATGTATACGGGGATAGCCATCCAGGCAGTGTTCATTTAAATCAACTTACAGAGCAAGTAAAATATGGTGTATTTGAAACTGGCGGATTTCCTGCACAATTTCATGCCACTGACATTTGTGACGGTTGTGCACAAGGACATGATGGTATGAATTATGTTCTAGCTTCTCGTGAAGCACTTTGTGACATGGTGGAAGTTCATGGTTCTGTTTTTCCATGGGATGGTATGATATTAACATCTTCATGCGATAAATCAATACCTGCACACCTAAAGGCTGCAGCTAGACTTAATATACCAACAATATTTATACCAGGTGGAAGCATGAGAGTTGGTCCTAATATGACAACATCATTAGGAAATGGGGATATTTCACTTCGTATAAAACGTGGTGAAATTACAAATCAAGAAGTTAGAGACTACAAATTAGCTGGATGTCCTTCTGCTGGTGCATGTACGTTTTTAGGGACAGCTAGTACAATGCAATGTATGTCAGAAGCACTTGGTTTAGCATTGCCAGGTTCTGCTCTCATGCCAGCAACTATGACAGATATACTTCGTAATTCTCGTAAAGCTGGAAGAAAGATTATGGAACTAGTTGAAAAGAATATTACACCTAGTCAAATATTAACTAAAGAAGCATTTATAAATGCTATTATAGTGCATGCAGCAATTGGTGGATCAACAAATGCAACAATACATCTTCCATCAATAGCTCTAGAATTAGGCTTAGAATTAACACCAGAATTATTTGATGAAATCAATCATAAGATACCTCATATTGGAAACATAAATCCTAGTGGTGAACACTTAACAGAATCATTTTGGTTTGCTGGTGGAATTCCAATGGTTCAGCTAATGCTCAAGGATTACTTAAACCTTGACGTTATGACAGCAACAGGAAAAACTTTAGGTGAGAATCTGGAAGATTTAGAAAAAGATAATTTCTTTGATAGAAATCTTGGCTATTTAGCTAACTATGGACTTAAACGTGAAGATGTAATTTTTCCATTAGAAAAAGCTGATGAAATAGGATCTATTGCTATATTAAGAGGAAATATTGCTCCAGATGGTTCTGTAGTTAAATATTCTGCTTGTGCTGAAAATATGCTTGTTCATAAAGGCAATGCAAGAGTTTATAATTCAGAAGAAGATGCATACAATGCAGTTTGTGATGGAGATATTAATCCAGGAGATGTAATTATAATTCGTTATGAAGGACCTCGTGGCAATGGCATGCCTGAAATGTTAATGACAACAGAAGCTATTGTTTGTGATAAACGTCTTAATGGTACGGTTTCATTGGTGACTGATGGCAGATTTTCAGGTGGTACTCGTGGTGCTGCAATTGGACATGTTTCTCCAGAAGCTGCTGCAGGTGGCCCATTGGCTTGGGTTGAAACAGGAGATATTATAGAATATAACATTCCAGAACGATCATTAAATGTTGTTGGAATAAATGGCGTTGAAATGTCACTTGAAGAAATTAGCAAAGTTTTTGATGAAAGATCAAAGGATGGAATTATTCCAAGACCACCAAGAAAAGGTCTGTTTAAGAGATATACAACATCTGCATTGTCAGCAATGAAAGGTGCAGGTTACTAAAATTAAATTATTGGAGGTTTAATATGAGCAAATTTGTTGTTCTTGATAGTCATGAATTAGCAGGAAGCAATTTTAACATTGAAAAGGAAATTTTGGAACAACAGGGCATTGAATGCATAATAGCTGAATGCAAAAGTGTAGAAGAAGTACTTGAAATTGCTAAAGATGCTGATGGTATAGGTCTTGTTTATGTTGATATGAACAAAGAACTTATTGATAAATTAGATAATTGCAAAGTTATAGTAAGATATGGAATAGGTTATGACTCTGTAGATGTTAAAGCTGCTACAGAAAAGGGAATTGTTGTTTGTAACTTACCAGATTATTGTCAGCCAGATGTAGCAACACACACAATGTCTCTATTGCTTGATTTATGTAGGAAAGTAACACTTTTTGATAGATATGTGCGTCAAGGAAATTGGAACTCTAATTATGGTTATCCTATTAATAGAATAAGTTCATTAACATTAGGCTTAGTTGGTTTTGGAAGTGTAGCAAGGATGTTTGTAAAGTACATGAGAGGTTTCGAAATGAATATCATTGCTTACGATCCTTTCGCGCCTGATATTTTGTTTGAAGAACTAAATGTAAAACGAGTTACTTTAGATGAACTTTATGCCGAGGCAGATGCAATTTCAATTCATACTCCACTTACACCTGATACTAAGCATTTAATAAACAAGGAAAGTTTAGCGAAAATGAAAGATGGCGTGTTGATAATTAATACAGCTCGTGGTCCTATAATAAACATTAATGATTTACTTGAAGCTTTAGATAGCGGCAAAGTTAAGGCTGCTGGTTTAGATGTTGTTGAAACAGAACCAATTACAGATAAAAATAATGAGCTATATAAATATGAAAATTTAATTATTAATCCACACAGTGCTTATAATTCTGAAGAAGCATCATACGAGCAACATACTAAAGTTGCTATTTCTGCAATTAATGTTTTAGTGAAAAATGAAATACCTTATAACGCAGTAAATAAAAAACAATTAGTAAAATAAATTAGCCCACACTTTTTTAAATGTTAAATTTTTTTTAACATTAAAATTTATATAATAAAAATTACAGTATTTAACTTGTAAAAAGTTCATACTGTAATTTTTTATTGCAGCTAAAATTATTATTAACTATGAGAATAGAACAGAAATTATGCATTATTGATGTTAAAAATAAAGTTTAAAAAATATTTCAAAAAAAGTGTTGACAAAGAAAATTATATAGAGTATTATAAGTAAAATAATTAATGCGTTGAAGTAGAGAAAAGTATTTTAGACGTTTACAGAGAATTGGTGTTGCTGAGAGCCGATAACGAAGAAATATAATATACACTACAGAGCTGGTTTGTTCAAAGGAAATCCGAGTAGGCAAACACGTATACCCACGTTACAGGGTTAGAAGTTTATTGACTTCGAAGAGTGATGATTTATATCATAACTAGGGTGGTACCGCGGATCTTTCGTCCCTATAAGCACATTTGCATTGTAAATGTGTTTATAGGAATGAAAGATTTTTTTTATAAAAAAATTGCGACGGCAATATATTCCGAAAATTATAAATAAAGAATTGTAAACTTTGCGCAAGGTTTAAAAATAATTTGAAAAACATAAAAAAATACTTGGAGGCTTATTATGAATTTAAATAAAATAAAAAGATTATTAGTTTTATCAATATGTGTACCTATGATTTTGACAGGATGTTCTCAAGCTTCAACAGAAGCCGAAAAACCAACAGAAACTCCAGCAGCAACTGAAGCAAAAACAGAAACAACTGAAACGAATGAAGAATTTACAATTGGTATATCACAATTAGTGGAACATCCAGCTCTTGATGCATCAAAACAAGGGTTCTTAGATGAATTAAAAAATTTAGGCGTAAATGCAGTAATAGATGAAAAGAATGCACAAGGCGATGTAGCTAATGCTCAGATCATAGCTGAAAAATTTGTTAAAGATGATGTTGATTTAATATTTACAATTGCAACAATGACTTCACAAGCAGCTAAAAAAGCTATTGAAGGCACAGATATACCATTAGTATTCACAGCGGTTTCAGATCCAGTTTTTTCTCAGTTAGTAACAGATAGAAATGTAACTGATAAAAATATTACTGGTGTAGATGATGCAGCACCTATAAAAGAAAACCTTGAATTGTTTAAAGAATTGAAAGAAGATATTAAAACAATAGGAATTATCTACAATACAGGTGAATCAAATTCAGAAGTACAAGTAAATAAAGCTAAAGAAATAGCAGCAGAATTAGGACTTACAATAGAAACAGTAGGTATAACAACAGTAAATGATATTCCTCAAGCAGTTAGTACAATTGGTAAGAAATGTGAAGGATTATACATAGTTACAGATAATGTAGTAGCTTCAGCCATATCATTAGTTGCAAAGCTTGCAGAAGAAAATAAATTAATAACAGTATCAGCAGATGGTACACATGTAGATGAAGGAATAATGATGTCAAAAGGAATAAGCTTCTATGAAATAGGCAGACAGACAGCAGTAATGGCTAAAAAAATACTTGTCGATAAAATAGATATAAAAGATATCCCGGTTGAATCATCACCAAATTTTGAAAAAAGAGTTAACACAAGAGTTATGGAAGTTTTAGGATTTACAAAAGATAACAAAGCATTTGAAGGAGCAGAATTTGTAGAGTAGTAAAAGATCATAAATGCAGAATTAAACAATGCAAAAATGCAGAATTTAGATAAATTCATTTAAAAATGAAGCACTAATAAAAATGTAGTCAAAAATATTATGCTTTAAATATTAAAAGAGAAATAATAATTCTGCATTCTGCATTCTGCATTCTTAATTCTTAATTAATTTAGAAGGAGATAGACATGAATTCATTAATACAGACAGCAATAGAACAAGGACTTGTATTTTCAATATTAGCAATAGGAGTTTTTATAACATATAAAATATTAGATTTCGCAGATTTATCTGTTGAAGGAACATTTCCTTTTGGAGCATTTATATTTGCAAGATTTATAACATTGGGAATAAACCCATTCTTAAGTACATTATTTGCATTTTTATTTGGAACTTTAGCAGGACTCATTACTTACACTTTAAATATTAAATTGAAAATTAAGGCGCTTCTTTCAGGTATATTAACTATGACTTTGTTATATTCGATAAATTTGAGGATAAATGGAAAATCAAATGTTGGATTATTTAATTACAGCTCAATATTTGATAATTTAGAAGTAATAATTGTTCTCGTAATTATAGTAGCAATGGTTAAAATTTTAATGGACTCATTCTTAAAAACGGAAGTTGGTTATTTATTAATAGCTACTGGTGACAATGAAACATTAGTTAAATCTCTAGGAGAAAATTGCGATAAATATAAATTAATAGGCTTAATGTTATCAAATGGTTTAGTTGCATTAAGTGGTGCATTGATGGCACAATTTCAAGGCTTTGCAGATATTAATATGGGAACTTCAATTATAGTTGTAGCACTTGCTTCCATAATAATAGGTGATACAGTATTTAAAAATTCAAGAAAGCTTCGTGGTACAACAAGAGCAATAATTGGAGCTGTTACTTACAAATTTATTGGCGCAGTAGCAATTGACTTAGGGTTGGATCCAAATGATTTAAAAGCAATAAGCGCATTAATAGTAATAGTATTCCTTAGCTACAACACATTTAGTCCAAATATAAGTTTGAAAAGTTTAAAAAAACAAAAAAGGGTAGGTGCTTATAATGCTACAAATAAATAATTTAAGTAAAAATTTTAATATGGGTACAGAAAATGAACTAATTGTATTTGATGATTTTAATTTAAATATTATAAAGGGTGAATGCACTTCGATACTAGGTGCTAATGGATGCGGAAAAAGTACATTATTTAATATTATAAGCGGAGTATTAACTCAAGAAAAAGGTGATATAATATTAAATGATAAAAATATAAATCAATTAAAAGAAAATGAACGTGCACAATTTATTGGAAGAGTTCATCAAAATCCTTCACTGGGAGTTTCACCATCACTTACAATACTAGAAAACATATCGCTTTCAGATAAAAAGTGTCAAAAGTTTGGATTAAAAAGATTAATTAATAAAAATAAAATTGACGATTTTAGAACTATATTAAAAACACTAGATCTTGGTTTAGAAGACAAACTTAATACTGAAGTTAAATTTTTATCAGGAGGTCAAAGACAGTCTTTATCATTATTGATGGCAACGTTGAAAAAACCTGAATTATTGCTATTAGATGAACATACAGCTGCTTTAGATCCTAAAACATCAAGACTTATAATGGAAAAAACTCAAGAGCTTATTAAAACTCATTCAATAACAACAATGATGATATCTCATAATGTAAGGGATGCTATAAAATACTCAGATAGAATAATAATGTTAGATAAAGGTAATGTAGTATTAGATGTAAAAAATGGAGATATAACAGAAAAAGAACTTGTAAGCATATACAATTCAAGACACTTTGACAGTTCATTACCAGAAGCGGTATAAGAATGATGGGAGAACAGTTGGAGAACATAGTAAAATCGTGGTAAAATTATACTGCGATTTTTTTCTATTATCTTGTATAATAGAACTTTACAAGATATAATACTTATAAAGCAATAAAATAATAAAGAACAAGTTTTCTATGCTTATCAATTGTTAAAGGAGATACTAATGAGAAATATAAAAATGATTATAGAGTATGATGGCAGCAGATATAAGGGATGGCAAAAACAAACTGATGATATATATACTTTGCAAGGTAAAATAGAAAGTGTTTTAAGCAAAATGACTGGTGAAGAAATACAGTTAATTGGTTGTGGAAGAACAGACACAGGAGTTCATGCCTTGAATTATACCGCCAACTTTCATACAGCATGCATTAAAACTACAAATGATATGCTAGTTTATTTAAACGAATATTTACCTGATGATATACAAGTAAAATCAATTAAGGATGCAAGTGAAAGATTCCATTCGAGATATAATATTTTGTCAAAAACATATTTATATAAAATAAATAATGGTCACTTGAGTGTATTTGACAGAAAATATGTGCATCATATCAGTGAAAAATTAAATTTGGATTTAATGAAACAATGTGCAGATGTTTTGATAGGAACTCATGATTTTCAAAGCTTTACAACTTTGAAATTGAAAACTAAATCTACTGTAAGAACAATAAATTATATTAAAATTTCTGAAAGTGACAATATAATAGAAATAGAAATCAATGGTAATGGCTTCCTTTGGAACATGGTTAGAATTATTTTAGGAACTTTAATAGAAGCAGGAAAAGGGAATATAAAACCTAAAGATATAGAAAATATATTAAATGCTAAAAAACGTTCTGAAGCAGGAGCAATGGCTCCAGCTAAAGCTTTGTTTTTGAAGGATGTAGAATATTAATATATAAACACGGGAAATAAAAAAGAATGT
>Ga0074193_1000938_pt1 | contig 41456 bp, 25 predicted proteins | sample EPASupsiteHSE605_FD_64523 | JGI IMG/M metagenome (GOLD analysis project Ga0074193, IMG submission 64523) | Bioremediated contaminated groundwater from EPA Superfund site, New Mexico - Sample HSE6-05 | ecosystem: Environmental > Aquatic > Deep subsurface > Groundwater > Contaminated ...
AAGGCGGCTATCTGTTCGTCTGTACTTGTAAAAGGTAAATGGAAATCCTTTATGCACAGGTAATGTACATCCAGTTTTTCCATGATATCCAATGTTTTGTCGATATCAAAGTTTACAAAGGTATACCCAGCCATTCCCAACCGGAATGGGTTGGTGGCTTTGGGCGCTTTGGGTTTAACCGGGTCGGTTATTCCTGCTCTTGCAAAGGAGGCCGTGCCCACTAAAAGTGCGCCGGCTAATCCTTGCTTGAAAAATTTTCTTCTGGTGTTATTCATGGTTTTCAAATATAGGAATTTATTTTAAGGCTGCGATACTTTCCTGCAAGCTGTTGATCTTGCTTTCGGCATCGGCCAGTTTCTTGCGTTCCATCTCAATAACTTTGGCCGGTGCTTTGCCAACAAAGCTTTCGTTGCTCAGTTTTTTAAGTACCGATTCGCGGAAACCCTGCAGGTATACCAGCTCTTCATTTAGTTTGGCAAGTTCTTCCTCAACATTCAACAATGAGCCCAACGGTACTGCGTATTCGGTGGTGCGGACCAGAAACGAGCCTGCTCCGGCTGTTTTTTCGTCAACGCGGGTAATTTGGGTAAGGTTGCACATTTTGGTTATAACGGCATTGAAGCTGTCGTCGTGTTCTCCTACTATTTCAAGTGTCAGGGCATCTTTGTTAGGGATGTTCTTCTGCAAGCGTACCGAACGGACGCCGGCAATGATTTCCTTAACTATTTCGAATGCTCCGAGGAAGTTATTGTCTACCTGAGCCAACTGAGGCATCTGTTGCATCATGATGCTTTCGCCGTTGCAGCGGTTGTTGGTTGCCTGCCACAGCTCTTCCGTGATGAACGGCATAAAGGGGTGTAGCAATTTAAGCAGGTCATCGAAAAATCCCAAAGTGGCGTTGTAAGTCTGCTTGTCGATTGGCTGCTGATATCCCGGTTTTACCAACTCGAGGTACCAGGATGAAAACTCGTCCCAGAAGAGTTTGTACACCGCCATCATCGCTTCACTTAGTCGGTATTTGCTGAATGAATCGTCTACTTCGGCAATGGTTTTGGCCAATTGCATCTGGAACCAGCGGATGGCTGTTGCAGAGGCTTCCGGTTGTTCGATGGTTTCGTCTACCGTCCATCCTTTAACCAAACGGAAGGCATTCCATATTTTGTTGTTGAAGTTACGTCCCTGTTCGCACAATGAATCATCAAACAGCACGTCGTTACCTGCAGGTGCTGCCATCATTAGTCCCATACGTACCCCATCGGCTCCGTATTGTTCCATCAAGGTAATTGGATCGGGCGAGTTTCCGAGTGATTTGGACATTTTACGTCCCTGCTTGTCGCGCACAATACCTGTAAGGTACACATTACGGAAAGGCATATCTCCCTTGTATTCGTAACCGGCAATAATCATACGTGCTACCCAGAAGAATAAGATATCCGGACCGGTTACCAGGTCGTTGGTGGGGTAGTAGTAATTCAGCTCTTCGTTGTTTTTGTCCATCACATTGCCGAATACCGACATAGGCCATAACCAGGATGAGAACCAGGTGTCGAGGCAGTCGGAATCCTGACGCAGATCTTCTGCCGTAAGCGATTGGTTTCCTGTTTTTTCCTGAGCCAGTTTTAGCGCTTCTTCCACAGTGGAGGCAACTACGTATCCTCCTTCGGGTAAGAAGTAGGCCGGAATTCGGTGTCCCCACCATAGCTGACGCGAAATACACCAGTCTTTTACATTCTCCATCCAGTGGCGGTAGGTGTTTTTGAATTTGGCAGGATGAAGTTTGACATCATCGTTCATCACCGCATCCAGTGCCGGTTTGGCCAGATCGGTCATCTTCAGGAACCACTGCATGGATAATTTAGGTTCGATAGGTACATCGGTACGTTCGGAGTATCCAACCTTATTGTCGTAATCTTCCACCTTTTCCATCAAACCGGCTGCCAGCAGGTCATTCTCAATCTTTTCGCGAACATCGAAACGATCCATACCGGCATACATTTCGCCATGTTGGTTCAGCGTTCCGTTGTCGTTGAATATATCTATGGTCTGCAAGTTGTACTTTTCGCCCAACATGTAGTCGTTCACATCGTGTGCTGGTGTAACCTTAAGGCATCCGGTACCGAATTCCATATCCACATAGTCGTCCATTATGATTGGTACGGCGCGGTTGATTATGGGAACAAGCACTTTCTTTCCTTTAAGGAATTCAAAACGGGGATCGTTGGGGTTCACGCAAACGGCGGTATCACCTAAGATAGTCTCCGGACGGGTTGTGGCAACTACTATGTACTTGCCTTCTCCTCCTTCGATCATATACCGAAGGTAATAGAGTTTACTGTGAACTTCTTTGTACACAACCTCTTCGTCCGAAAGGGCTGTAAGTGCTTTGGGGTCCCAGTTTACCATTCGGACACCGCGGTATATCAATCCTTTGTTGTACAGGTCGATAAATACATCGATTACACTTTCCGAACGAACATCGTCCATGGTGAAGGCGGTGCGGTCCCAGTCGCAGGAGGCGCCCAGCTTTTTAAGCTGTTCCAGGATGATGCCACCGTGCTTGTCTGTCCACTCCCAGGCATGCTTTAGGAAGTCTTCGCGGCTGAGGTCTGTTTTTTTAATACCTTCCTGAGCCAGTTTATTAACCACTTTGGCTTCGGTGGCGATAGAGGCATGGTCGGTACCCGGAACCCAACAGGCGTTTTTGCCCATCATTCGGGCACGGCGCACCAGGATATCTTGTATCGTATTGTTAAGCATATGTCCCATGTGAAGTACTCCGGTCACATTGGGTGGAGGGATTACAATTGTATAAGGTTCTCTGTCGTCTGGTTTCGACTTGAAGAACCCGTTGTCCAACCAATACTTATACCATTTGTCTTCTACTTCCGCAGGATTATACTTACTTGCAATTTCCATGATCCTATCTAATTCTTTATTTATTATACAATGTGAATCGGGTACCTGAATGCCCAATTAATTTGCAAAAGTAAAAATAATATTTAAACGAATCTTTACGTGATGTATAACTTCTATTAATAAATCCTTAATTCCATCGTTTTATTTGAGTTTTAACTGAATCATCGTACCTTTGTAAGCTATTAAACTGAATATGAAACAAAGACGTTACACAGCGAAAGCTAAATCTCGTTCGGCCTCTTCGAAAGGAAGGCTGGCTACGGTAAATGAAGATACAACCTTGCTGCCTTTTCTTTTTGAGTTGTTGAAAGAGCAGAGTAAAAGTTCTGTAAAAAGCATATTGGCCAATCGCCAGATTTCCGTAAACGGAAGAACAACTACGCAATTTGATACCCCGCTTAGATCGGGTGATGAAGTGAGAATCAGCTTTCAGCGGGGCAGGGAGGATTTCCGTCACCCGATGCTAAGGCTGGTATGGGAAGACGATTCCCTGATTGTTGTTGATAAACGGAATGGTCTTTTGTCTATGGCAACAGATAAGATAAAAGAAAAAACAGCTTATCATCTGCTGAGTGATTATGTAAAAAAGCTTGATCCGGCTAACAAAATATTTATCTTACATCGCCTGGACCGTGATACTTCGGGCTTGATGATGTTTGCCAAAACCAGGAAAGCCCAGCAGATATTGCAGTCTAACTGGAATGAAATGATTACGGAAAGAAGTTATGTGGCCGTTGTAGAAGGAAAACCAGCCAAGGAAATGGATTTGCTTACCTCTTTCTTGGTCGAGAATTCGGCCATGAAGGTTTATGTAAGTACACAGGGTGACGGTCAGGAGGCCATTACCCGCTATAAGGTACTTAAAAGTACGAACCAATATTCTTTGTTGCAGCTTGATCTGGAAACCGGACGAAAGAATCAGATCCGCGCACAGTTGGAGTCGATAGGTCATCCTATTGCAGGCGACGTAAAGTACGGAGCGGCTTCCAATCCGGCCGGACGACTGGCGCTGCATGCACGCAAACTGTGTTTTATTCATCCTGAAACAGGCGAAGAGTTGCGTTTCGAAACAGCTATCCCTTCCATTTTCAATGCGATAGTTAAACAATAAACAGTTCCATTTGTTTTTTACGAATAAATAAGACCCTATGAAGAGAGTATTTAGTACATTGTTGATGAGTTTTATGTTTCTGGCTATGCAAGCTCAGATTCACACTCCTGTTAAATGGAAAATTAAGCTGGAGGATTCCGGAAAACCAGAAAAAGAGATTGTATTTACTGCCGTGGCCGATAAGGGATGGCATCTGTATGACATGAATCTTCCGGCTGGGGGACCTGTATCTACATCCATTACGTACGAAACAATGAAAGGTGCCGAGCTGGTTGGAAAGGTTGTACCTTCTGTAGCTCCTACCTCTGTATACGACGAATTGTTTGCTATGAATCTTCGCTGGTACAGCGGCACGGTTACGTTTACACAAAAAATTAAAGTGACGGATGCGAAGGCTTTCAAGCTTGCCGGTGAACTTGAATTTATGGCTTGTAACGACGAAACATGTCTGCCTCCCGAACGGGTGGAGTTTTCGTTTAACCGTAAACATATAACGATGACAGATGCCGGTGTTGTAGCTGGTGAGGGCGATGATCAGGCTGCAGCGGACAGCCTTTCGCTTGCCCTGGGTGCTGATTCTTTATCGGCTTCGGCTGACGGAGAGAATGCGGGGCAGCTGGTGAATCCTACGAAGATTGCTGAGGCTTTGTCTGATAACGTGGATTTGTGGACTCCGGTGATTGATGAGCTGAAGGCCTTTGGTGAGAGCCCGTTGGACGGCACGGATTCAAGTCTGCTTTTCATTTTTCTTGCCGGTTTTGCCGGTGGTTTCATTGCGCTGCTGACGCCCTGCGTATGGCCTATGATTCCGATGACTGTAAGCTTTTTCCTGAAGAGGACCAAAAATAAGAAGAAGGCTATTAAGGATGCGGTGATGTACGGGGTTTCTATTATTGTAATCTATCTGGCGCTGGGATTATTGATTACCGGTATTTTCGGTGCAAGTGCGTTGAACGACCTCTCTACAAATGCCGTATTCAATTTGCTATTCTTTGCCTTACTGGTGTTGTTTGCTGTTTCATTTTTTGGTGCTTTCGAAATGGTTCTGCCATCGTCGTGGACTAATAAGCTGGATGCTAAAGCGGATTCCACTTCCGGAATTTTGAGTATATTCTTCATGGCCTTTACCTTGGCTTTGGTTTCGTTCTCTTGTACCGGACCGATTATCGGTACGTTGTTGGTGCAGGCTGCATCTATGGGATCTATTGTGGCTCCGGCTGTAGGAATGTTTGGTTTCGCCTTTGCGCTGGCTATTCCTTTCAGTGTTTTTGCCATCTTCCCCAATATGCTTCAGAGTATGCCTAAATCCGGCGGTTGGCTTAATTCGGTAAAGGTGGTGCTGGGCTTCCTGGAGCTAGCATTGGCATTGAAGTTCTTCTCGGTGGCCGACCTTGCTTATGGATGGCGTATCCTGGACCGCGAAACGTTCCTTGTCTTGTGGATTGTTATTTTTGCTATGCTGGGCTTTTACCTGTTGGGTAAGATTCGTTTTAGTCACGATAGCGAATTAAAATATGTTTCTGTTCCGCGTCTCTTTATGGCAATTGTCTCGTTGGCTTTTGCTGTTTATATGGTACCGGGACTTTGGGGTGCTCCTCTTAAATCGATCAGTGCTTTTGCTCCTCCTTTGTATACGCAGGATTTCAACTTATACGAAGACGAGGTTCATGCTCAGTTTGACGATTACGAAGCCGGTATGGCTTATGCCAAAAAGAATAATAAACCGGTAATGATCGATTTCTCTGGTTATGGTTGTGTAAATTGCCGTAAGATGGAGGCTTCGGTTTGGACTAATCCGGGCGTGAAGCAAATTATTGAGAATGATTATGTGCTTATTACACTGTTTGTAGATGATAAAACGAAGTTGCCGGAGGTTATCGAGATAGAGGAACATGGTAAAACAAGAAAACTGAAAACAGTAGGGGATAAGTGGAGCTACTTGCAGCGTAGCAAGTTTGGTGCCAATGCACAACCTTTCTATGTATTGCTTGATAACAACGGAAAGCCGTTGTCTCATTCTTATGCCTACGATGAAGATGTAAATAAGTATATTCAATTTTTACAGGGCGGATTAAAGAATTACAAGAAGTAAGATGAGTACAAGAGAGGAAAAGATGGAGGCTTTTGGCCGCTTGTTGGATGTTATGGATGAACTCAGGGAGAAATGTCCCTGGGACCGCAAGCAGACTAATGAGAGTCTGCGTACCAACACCATCGAAGAGACTTACGAATTGTGCGACGCAATTATCAGGGACGACAATACCGAAATAAAGAAGGAGTTGGGCGACTTGTTATTGCATATCGTTTTTTATGCCAAGATTGCTGAAGAGAAAGAGGCATTTGATATAAAAGGGGTATGCGATAGTTTGTGCAAAAAACTTATCTACCGTCACCCACATGTGTTTGGCGATGCTCAGGCAGATACAGCCAAGAAGGTTGAGCAGAGCTGGGAGCAACTTAAATTGAAGGAAAAAGGAGGAAATAAAACGGTTCTTGAAGGTGTTCCTGCTTCGCTTCCTTCGGTGGTGAAGGCTCATCGTATGCAGGATAAGGCACGTAATGTGGGTTTCGACTGGGAGCAACGTGAACAGGTCTGGGACAAGGTGCTGGAAGAGTTTACGGAGTTGAAGGCCGAAATAAACGAGATGGACGTAGATAAGATGGAAAACGAATTTGGAGATCTTTTCTTTAGTCTCATCAATGCGGCCCGTTTGTATAAGATTAATCCGGATAATGCGTTGGAACGAACCAATCAGAAGTTTTTACGCCGGTTTAATTATCTGGAATCTCAAACCATTCAACAGGGGCGTTCATTAAAGGATATGTCTTTGGAAGAGATGGATAAAATCTGGGATGAGGCCAAAGCAATGGGTATGTAATTCTGTAGTTATAGTATAGATAAACGGGTTGTCGCCAGGAGTGATAACCCGTTTTTTTTATGTGCTGGAATTGCATGTTTCATCTATTATCTTTTTTCTATGAAATTAAATGTTTATTAATGGATAATGTATATGAAAAAGATTACATTTGTTGTCAATACTTGACTAATGATTTACCTCACCCTAATTCGGAAAATTATGAATAAAAGAACTTTGTATTGTTCTCTATGGCAACGCTTACCTATTCGCTGGTCCTAAATTTAAATTGTATCATACTGTATATCAGTCGTAAATATTCGAGATTTAGATTTTGATCCCCGGGTGTTCTTGTTTATGTTAGGTCCTTAATTAGTAATAATGCTCTCACAATGAATAATCTAATTTTTATTTTAATAATCTTCCAAGCTATTTTATTGAGTTGTGTTGAAGTAAAGCAACCGGCTGATAATGTGGTAACAGTTGATGTTACAAAAAATAACTTCCCTAAAAAAGAACTGATTATTCAGGACTTTATGGATGTGGAATATATTCCGTTGCAAACTACCGATGATTTTATCAATCAAGGCTTGGTGCAGGCAATTGGAAAAGAAATAATAGTGGTAATAAACAGAACGGGTGATGGTAATATTTATGTTTATGATAGAACAGGAAAAGCCCTAAGAAAGATAAACAGAAAGGGGCAAGGTGGCGAAGAATATACATACATTACTAAAATTATTTTAGATGAAGATAATAATGAAATACTTGTTCATGATCATCATATCAAGAAAATTTATGTATATGATTTGTATGGAAATTTCAAGAGAAGCTTTTCTTACAGGGAAAATACGAAAGGGTGGCCTTATACTGACATGAGTAATTTTAATAAAACTAATCTCATTTGTTTCGATGAATATAATGATAAAGGGAGAGCCTTTGTTCTCATATCAAAATTAGATGGTAGTATTACCAAAAAGATTGATATACCTGTTAAAGTTTTAAAGTTTTTAATGAAACTTCAATTTGACGAGGCTAATAATAGAGTGAATGGGATGGCTCCAGATCCTTATAATACCATACTTCCTTTCAATGGTGGAAAGATATTATTAGATGTTTTTTCGGATACCATATATACATTTATGCCCAATAAAACATTGCGTCCTTTTATTGTAAGAACACCGTCTGTTAAATCTATGGATCCGGAGGTGGTTCTTATATTAAGGTTGCTGTCTGACCGTTATTATTTTATGGAGACTGTGAAAAATGAATTTAACTTTGAGTCTAATACAGGTTTTTCAAAAACATACCTGATGTATGACAATCAAGAACGATCTTTATTCAGATATACTGTATATAACGGCGATTTTACTATTAAAAAAGAGATGTACATGAGTCTTCTAAGGCCTGCAAATGACAATAATGAATCATGGCAACGTTTAGATGCTCCTCAGTTGGTTGAAGCATTCCAAGTTGGAGCACTTAAGGGTCGCTTAAAGGAAATTGCTTCTGCGTTAAACGAAGAGTCCAACCCAGTGATTATGTTGATAAAGCCAAAGAAGTAATTGACTATAAGATTTATACAATTTAGTGGTTGAAATAATAAAGAACCGAAATCTGAAATAAATATTAGTACGTTTATAAAGGACGCTGTATAATCTGGTTATTAATGAAAAATCCCTGAAAGTTTTATCTTTCAGGGATTTTATCTTATTCTTTGCATGTGGTGCCACCAGGAATCGAACCGGGGACACAAGGATTTTCAGTCCTTTGCTCTACCAACTGAGCTATGGCACCATCGTTTTCATTACGGGTGCAAAGATAGGGAGATTTTTTAATTCTGCAATAGTTTCATTAAAATTATTTACTCTTTTAAAGAGTTCCATCCCTGTGCAATTAACTCAATTTCGTTTCCATCGCGTGTTACCATGTAATTTCCAAGAGAAGCGTTGGTTACATGTCCGATTACTTTAACACCTTTCATCTCTGAAACCTTATCGTGACAGGTAAGGGGTACTGTAAACAGTAACTCATAGTCCTCACCTCCGTTCAAAGCAGTTGTAACAAGATTCATATTAAACTGTTCCGCCATAGCTGCTGTCTGATAATCAATCGGAATGCGCTCTTCGTAAATACGGCAGCCTGTATTGCTTTGTTTTGAGATGTGAAGCAATTCTGAAGATAAACCGTCGGAAACGTCAATCATAGATGTCGGGACTATTCCTGCCAGTGCAAGTTGTTCAACTATGTCTTTGCGTGCTTCGGGTTTAAGCTGGCGCTCCAGTATATATTCCTTGCCGGAAAAGTCTGGAGTGAATTCTTTTTCACCCTTAAACAATTGTCGTTCTCTTTCAAGCAATTGTAATCCCATATAAGCTGCTCCAAGATCACCGGAAACACATATAAGGTCTGTTTCTTTTGCGCCGCTTCTATAAACAACCTTTTCCTTTTCTACTTCACCAATACAGGTGATGCTGATTGCCATACCGGTAAGCGAGGCAGATGTGTCGCCTCCTACGATGTCAACACCGTATACATCGCAGGCAAGCTGAAGACCGTCATAAAAAGATTCCAGGTCTTCCACGCTGAACCGTTTGGATATACCCAGGGATATAGTAATCTGTTTAGGGGTTCCATTCATGGCGTAAATGTCTGAGAAGTTTACAACTGCAGCTTTGTATCCAAGGTGTTTCAGCGGACAATACATCAAATTGAAATGAATACCTTCAAGCAACAAATCGGTTGTAACAAGAGTCTGCTTGTCTTTGTAATCAAGTACTGCGGCATCGTCTCCCACACCTTTTATACTGGTAGCATTTTTTAGTTGTATTCTTTGTGTAAGATGGTCGATAAGGCCGAATTCTCCTAAAGTTGCTATTTCTGTTCTTTTGCTCATTTGCTTAACGGTAAATATTGTTTTTGTAAAATGTAGTAATATGCTTTAAAATCATATCATCAAATTCGGCTCCTTTATCCAAATCAAACTTAATCCTGATGGGAAGATAAAAGAGATTGTCTTTCCACTCTTCAGGAACCAATTTATTGTCGACCAGTCTGGCTGCATCTTTCTCTGTTACAATCAGGAGCTTGCGTTCAGACTTTATCAGGTCTAGTGTAGTCTTGATTTTTTTAACATCCTGCAGCGAGAAGTCGTGATGATCTGGGAACTGTATTGACAGTACTTTACCCGGATACTTCCTTATCTCGTCGTAGAAACTGCCTGGAGAGGCAATTCCAGATACAACAACGCATGTGTCATTTGCCCGTATATCCGAAAGGTGCATTCTATTCTTATGGTTTCCGAATACAGGAATAAGCTCGTCGTAGCTTATTTCGGTGAAAAATACTTTTTGATGGGCCACCAGATGCATATCTTCCTCTATGATACGGTATTCGATTGGCTTCAAATCAGGCTTGCATTTGGTGACTACCACAACGTCGGCCCGTCGTTTTCCTGAAATTGGTTCGCGCAATAATCCGACCGGGAGTAGCTTATCCCAACGAAAAAGACGGTCGTACGCAGTAAGCAAAATACTGAATGACGGTGTAACATACCGGTGTTGAAATGCATCATCCAACAAAATGACCTCGGGTCTTTCCTTTTCAGGGAGAGCCAGAAGCCTCTTGATACCATTACGCCTGTCGGCATCAACAGCTACGGTAACCATCGGAAACTTCCGTTTCATCTGTAACGGTTCGTCCCCTATTTGCCAGCTTGTACTCTGTCCGTCTGCCAGAATAAAGCCTTTGGTTTTTCGTTTATACCCCCTGCTGAGTACTGCAATACGGTATGTAGGTTGCAACAACCTGATGAGATACTCGGTATGAGGTGTTTTTCCTGTTCCTCCAACTGTTAAGTTGCCGATACATAGAACAGGAACAGGGAATTGTTCCGTTGGTAACAATCCCCAGTCAAATAATTGATTCCTGCATCTTACCCCTAATCCATATAGAAATGAAAAAGGAGCTAATAAATGGTTGATTTTTCTTGTGTTGTCTGTCGGCATGTCTTTTATAAAGGTTGCACATCATAGGGTAACCGAGTCTGGATGGCCGGAGCCGACTTGATTAGATTAAGAGTTTTGAAATATTCAAAATCTTCACCCATAAGTTGTTTCACCACATTCAATTTTACTTCGTCAAGTTGTTTTTCGAATAGATCTTTCAGGAAGTCCTTGCTTCCGGAAACTTCTACCAGCTTGTAGTCTTTCAGGTCGGCCAGCTTGGCTGCAACGGCAATTGCTTTTTCGATGCCTCCCAATTCATCTACAAGACCTTTCTCAATAGCTTGTTCGCCAGTCCATACGCGACCCTGACCAATTGAATCGATAGCTGCTTTAGTCATACCCCTTCCGTCAGCGCAGCGAGTGATGAATGTATCGTATCCCGATTCAATGCGGCCCTGGATCAGCGCTTTTTCGTCTTCACGCATGGGGCGGCTTACATCTCCAAGGTCTGCATAAGTATTTGTCTTTACCACATCGGTGGTAAGCGCTACTTTGTTAAAGAGTCCGGTCATATTCGGAAACATCCCGAATATACCGATGGATCCTGTCAGCGTATTAGGCTCAGCAACAATCTTATTGGCTGCACATGAAATGTAATATCCGCCCGAAGCGGCAACATCTCCCATAGAAACAACAATTGGTTTTACCTTTTTCAATTCAAGAACCTGTTTCCATATCTGTTCTGAGGTAAAGGCACTTCCTCCGGGTGAGTTAACCCTGAGTACGACAGCCTTTATTGATTCATCCTCTTTTAGTTTGATAAGCTCTTTGGCTACCTTTTCAGTGATAGACTTATCCATACTGTAAGGTGAAGTAACCGCTTCGGTAATCTCTCCTTCGGCATACAGAACGGCAATTTTATTTTTGCTTTTACCTTCTTTGGATTTAATATTCCGTACCTTGTCCACGCCAACAGTCTTTAGTTTCTTGTCGGTTTGTCCGGCCAGCTCCTTAACATACTCTTCTGCTTCAGGTTTGTATTTAAGTTCGTCAACAAGTCCGCATTCCAATGCCTTTTCGGGTAATGCAATCGCAAATCCCTGATCAGCATAATGATTTACATCTTCGACGGTTATTTTTCTTGATTTGGCAATGTCGGCTGTTATATTGTCCCAGATGCCATTCATGTAAGAACTTATCTGCTCACGGTTGGCATCGCTCAGTTTGTCAAGCATAAAAGGTTCTACAGCCCCTTTATAGGTTCCTACTTTAAAAATAAGCATTTCCACACCAAGTTTATTTAGCAAACCCTTATAGAACATCGTTTGTGAAGACATACCTGTGAGTAACAGCGCTCCCTGCGGGTTGATGTATACTTTATCTGCCACACTGGCAAGATAATAACTTCCCTGGGTATATTGATCTCCGTAGGCAACAACAAATTTACCGCTTTCCTTAAAATCGGTTATTGCACGACGTATAGCATCAATACTGGAAGAACCTGCCGAAAAGTTTCCGGCTTCAATATATATACCCTTAATATTATCGGAGTTTTTAGCCTCTTTAATAGCTTTCAAGATATCTGTAAGAGATAATTCGGTATCCTCTTCGCCCAAAAGCATTGCATACGGATTGTCCATTTTTTGATCACTCAAAGCTCCGTTCAGCGCAATCTTGAGCACCGAATTGGAAGATGGAGAGAAGTCGGTAGGCTGACTCATACTGGCAGAAATGCCAATCAATAGAAAAATTGAAAGTGTAATAAGCAATCCGGCAGCAAGGATGGCACCTAAAGCCGAAGCAAACATCATTTTGAAAAATTGTTTCATATCTCTTATCCGGTTGTAAAGGTTTATTGAACAGCAAATATAACGAACATATTTGGAGAAGACCTACTTTTTAATCCTTATTTACTAGAAAGATGTTGGATGGAGCGACATACATCCGCGAATAAGTGGTCCGAAAGGAAAAGCTGACTATACATCTCAGAAAGCAAAGCTGGCGTTATTTTATCAAAATCTGCTTCGTTTTTGGTAATTATCAGTCCCCCTGCGTCAACAGCTCCCGGATTAATAGATAGTTTTACTTTAGCTGGGTTCTCCTCTCCCGAAAGATAGGGGCGTCTAGGAAATACTACAACGGTCCATGTTCCATCTTCGTAACTACTTATGATATTTATCATAGGTTCCGGTTCACCATCTGATTCGGGTAATGCCTGATAGATAAGTCCGAATAGCTTTCTGGCAGCGGTTAATGTACGGGCCTTAAGTATAAAACAATTCCTTTTTACCCCATCCGAAAGGGCAAACAAGGTAGCGGTAGGTTCGGTGATAATACTTTTACCGTGTTTCTGGAGTAATGTGTCCACTTCATTCATAAAGGGAAGTATTCCTTTGGTGCCTGCCTGGAAATGTGCATGACCAGGAATGGAAGTGCCACACGAAGGTCCGCTGTAATATAGAACAAACCGTTCCAACCGGATACATAATTCAAGCATGTCTCCAAATCTGGAAAGAATACGCTGAGGCGAATGTACCCTTGATGTTATGGTGAAGTGATTCGGGAAGATTGGATTTGGATTGCATAAAACGATGTAATCACGACCAAATACCAATCTTTCTTGCAGGATGGGGAGGTTGTTTACGCAAAGCGGGCATCCATTGGCATAGGAAATACCTGCATTATGCTCCGGACGAAGCATGATTGTACGCGCCGGATTAAACTGAACTTTAATACTAAAATCATCAAAAGAATAACATTTCTCTTTTACCTTGTCCAACGTCTGATAGTTGGTGGCAAAAAAAGGCCAGGTGGCAAACTGTTTGCATAGCAATTCATTTGCCTGTGCGGAACTTATCGTAAAATTAGGTTTCATAGGCTTCGTATACAAGTATACAAATATAATAAAAGTTAATGAATATAAATCAACTTGACCTAAAAAACCATCATACAAAATAGACGAAAGATACCTGTCAAATTCAAATGAATCTTACCCGTTTGAAAATAATATTCTTTTACCTTGCAAGTGGAGTAATTACTGCAGCATCTTATCGGATGCTAGCCATTCATAACACCCATTTAGAATTCCTGACCCATGAATGATTTAATTGAAACGGAAAGCCCCTTGCTAATTAATAGTAGCGTCAAAACTCCTTTTTTAGTCGTTCCAACAAATTGAATACTGCAGGACAAGTTGCCGCATTTTTTATGGTTAGCGCATGGATCTGATAGAATTTCTTACGGTCGGTATGAGGATATTCCCTGCAGGCTTTGGGGCGGTCTTCATAGATGCTGCAATAATTATCGGCACCCAGAAAAGGACAGGGCATGGTTTTAAATACATAATCATTGTCTTCGTCTATTCTTAAGTATGCCGACACCACTTCGTGTTGCTTCATTCGGGTGGCCGACGCTATCCTTTCAATATCCTTGTCCGTAATACGTGGTCCGAGTGAACGGCAACAATTGGCGCACTCCAGACAATCAATCTCTTCAAATACCTCTTCGTGAAGGTAGTGGACCATGTCGTCAAGTTCCCGCATTCTGTTTTTCTTTATATTTTTAAAAAAAGACTTTGATTCTTTTTCTACTTTTTTGGCTCTCTCGTTCAATGAGTCAATATCCATGATACTTCTGCTTATGATATACAATTACGCGTACAAAAGTAATCTATATTTTAAACATGAACGGCACCTTCTTTAAACTTGTGATTGTTTTCTATAGATAAAATATGCTGAACAGCAGCCTGAAAAACAGATAAAAGAACGAATCAGAATAAATAAAGCAATATATATTATAAACCGTAAGAAAAATATTGATAAAAATATCGAATTATATTTGCATGTTACAAAAAAGGCTCTATCTTTGCAACGTTAAAAATAGAAGACAAATGATACAGTATTCAGCAAACAGCATTATTATTATTTCTCTAATTGATATTCTACTCTGGGAACGGACTAGGAAGTGAGACTGCTGTGCTTTTCTGAGCATTTGTAAACAAAGAAAGAGCCTTTCTCACTTCCATGTGAGAAAGGCTTTTTTGATATAGTTAATTCAAACAAATAAAAAATAGGATTATGTCAGACAAATTGTTTATTTTCGACACCACATTGAGAGATGGTGAACAGGTGCCTGGTTGTCAGTTAAACACCCTTGAAAAGATTCAGGTTGCCAAAGCATTGGAAGAATTAGGCGTCGATATAATCGAAGCCGGCTTTCCGGTGTCAAGCCCGGGAGACTTCAAAAGTGTAGTGGAAATTTCCAAAGCCGTAACCTGGCCAACCATTTGTGCACTCACCCGTGCAGTTGAGAAAGATATTGAAGTGGCTGCCGAAGCATTGAAGTTTGCCAAACGCGGACGTATCCATACGGGAATCGGTACATCTGATTATCATATACGTTACAAGTTTAATTCCAATCAGGATGATATACTTGAACGGGCCAAGGCCTGTGTGAAATATGCCAAAAGATTTGTCGAGGACGTAGAGTTTTATGCAGAAGATGCCGGACGGACCAACAACGAATATCTGGCAAGGGTTGTGGAAGCGGTTATTAAAGCAGGAGCAACCGTGGTTAATATTCCCGATACAACAGGTTACTGTATGCCCGACGAATACGGTGCAAAGATTCGTTACCTGATGGAACATGTGGATGGTATTCATAATGCAATAATATCCACTCATTGTCACAACGACCTGGGAATGGCAACTGCCAACTCAATTCAGGGAGTAATGAATGGTGCACGCCAGGTTGAAGTAACAGTAAATGGTATAGGAGAGCGTGCCGGAAATACAGCATTGGAAGAAATTGCCATGATTTTCCGCAGCCATAAAGAGACAGGAATTGTTACTAATATAAACAGTACGAAAATTTATTCCACCAGCCGTATGGTTTCGAGCCTGATGAATATGCCGGTTCAGCCAAACAAAGCCATTGTAGGAAGGAATGCTTTTGCGCACTCGTCGGGGATTCACCAGGACGGAGTTCTTAAGAATCGGGAAAGTTACGAGATTATCGACCCTAAGGATGTGGGAATAGACGACAGCGCCATTGTTCTTACAGCCCGTAGCGGACGTGCTGCATTAAAACACAGACTGAATATATTGGGCGTGGATCTTGATCAGGAGAAGCTGGATAAAGTGTACGAAGAGTTTCTTAAGCTGGCAGACCGGAAGAAGGATATTAACGACGACGACGTTTTGATGCTTGCCGGTAAAGACCGCACAGCTATGCACCGGATTAAACTGGAGTATCTGCAGGTTACATCGGGAGTAGGTGTACAATCGGTTGCCAGTATCTGTCTGAATATCGCAGGAGAGAAGTTTGAAGCGGCCGCATCCGGAAACGGACCGGTAGATGCAGCTATTAAAGCGGTTAAATCAATCATCCATCGTACTATGACGATTCAGGAGTTTCTTATCCAGGCTATCAATAAGGGAAGCGATGATGTAGGTAAGGTTCACATGCAGGTGGAATACGATGGAAATAATTATTATGGTTTTTCGGCTAACACGGATATCATCGCAGCATCCGTTGAAGCCTTTATCGATGCAATTAATAAATTTGTAAAATAAGATAAAACGTATGAATACTCTTTTTGAAAAAATATGGGATAAACACGTGGTGGATACCTTGTCAGACGGCACCATCCAATTGTATATAGACAGACATTTCTGCCACGAAGTAACAAGTCCCCAAGCCTTTGGTGGTTTACGAGCCCGCGGTTTAAAAGTGTTCCGTCCGGAACAGACCCTTTGTATGCCCGATCACAACGTACCTACCCTGAAACAGGAATTCCCGATTGAAGATCCTATTTCAAAGAATCAGGTCGATACTCTGGCAAGCAATGCCCAGGAATTTGGCATCACCTATTACGGCATCGGAAACAATAAGAATGGAATTATCCACGTGGTAGGTCCGGAAAACGGATATACACAACCGGGTATGACTATTGTTTGTGGAGACTCACACACTTCTACGCATGGTGCCATGGGAGCTATTGCTTTCGGAATCGGTACCAGTGAGGTTGAAATGACTCTTGCTACTCAATGTATATTCCAGCGTAAGCCTAAGACAATGCGTATCACGGTAGACGGAAAGCGCAAACCGGGTGTTACAGCCAAGGATATTGCCTTGTATATTATTGCGCAGATGACAACCGGTGGCGCAACCGGCTATTTTGTAGAATATGCAGGCGAAGCAATCCGGGCTACTTCCATGGAAGAACGCCTTACCATCTGTAACCTGAGTATTGAAATGGGAGCCCGCGGTGGTATGGTTGCTCCGGACGAAACAACATTCGAATACCTGAAAGGACGTGAATTCGCTCCGAAGGGAGAAGAGTGGGAGAAGGCTTTGGCCTATTGGAAGACATTGAAGAGCGATGAAGATGCTGTTTTCGACAAAGAAATTGTTTATCATGCCGAAGATATCGAACCGATGGTTACCTATGGAACAAATCCGGGTATGGGTATGGGTATCAGCGGAACAATTCCTTCCTTGGAAAGCGTGGATGAGGCAAGCCGTATCTCCTACAAGAAAGCATTGGATTATATGGGATTCCAGCCGGGTGAACCTATTCAGGGTAAATCTATCGATTACGTATTCCTTGGTAGCTGTACCAACGGGCGTATCGAAGACTTCCGTGCTTTTGCCCACTTTGTGAAGGGGAAGAAGAAGGCTGATAATGTAATTGCCTGGTTGGTTCCGGGTTCATGGAATGTAGCTCGTCAGATTAAAGAGGAGGGACTGGATGTAATTCTTACCGAGGCGGGCTTTTCTTTACGTCAGCCCGGATGTTCGGCCTGTCTTGCCATGAACGACGATAAAGTACCTGCCGGCAAGTATGCTGTAAGTACAAGCAACCGTAACTTTGAAGGTCGCCAGGGCCCGGGTGCACGCACCATCTTAGCAGGCCCATTAGTAGCTGCAGCAGCAGCCGTAACCGGAAAAATAACAGATCCAAGAACATTATAAGCATCAGATAAAAATGGAAAAATTTGTAACATTGACATCAACGGTAGTTCCTCTTCCAATTGAAAATGTGGATACCGATCAAATTATACCTGCCCGTTTCTTAAAAGCAACAACCCGCGAAGGATTTGGCGATAATCTGTTCCGCGACTGGAGGTACGACAAAGAGAACAATCCGGTTCCATCGTTCGTATTGAATCAGGATACCTATTCGGGCCAGATTCTTGTGGCCGGAAAGAACTTTGGTAGCGGATCGAGCCGCGAACACGCCGCATGGGCAATTTCCGGATATGGATTCCGTGTGGTGGTAAGCAGTTTCTTTGCCGACATCTTCAAGGGTAACTCCCTTAACAACGGATTGCTTCCGGTTGTGGTATCTCCCGAATTTCTTGCGGAGATATTTGAAAAAGTAACATCCGATCCGAAGACTACCTTAACTGTAGATCTTCAGAATCAGAAAATTACAAACAATGCGACCGGAAAAAGCGAAAACTTTGAAATCAATGCCTATAAGAAAGACTGCCTGTTGAATGGACTGGACGACATCGATTATCTGTTGTCCAACAAAACAAAAATCGAGGCTTATGAGGCTGCCAGGAAATAAACTGATAGAGATAATGGATACAACCCTGAGGGATGGCGAACAGACCTCGGGCGTATCTTTCTCTGCACACGAGAAAGTCAGCATCGCCCGTCAGCTTCTGTCGGATCTGGGTGTAAACCGTATCGAAATCGCCTCGGCCAGAGTGTCTGAAGGCGAATACGACGCTGTTAAGCTTACCGTACGCTGGGCTGAACGTGCAGGCTATCTTTCGCGTTTGGAAGTATTGGGTTTTGTAGATGGCGAGACATCGCTTAACTGGATAAAATCTGCCGGATGTAAGGTTATGAACCTGCTTTGTAAAGGCTCGTTCAAGCATGTAACCGAACAGCTCCGTAAAACCCCCGAGCAACATATCGCAGATATTACGGAAGTGGTAAATAAGGCGCAGGAGATGGGGATTGAAGTTAATGTTTACCTAGAAGACTGGTCCAACGGCATGCTTCACTCACCGGAATATGTCTATCAGTTGATGGACGGATTGAAAGACCTTCCTATCAAGCGTTTCATGCTGCCCGATACGTTGGGCATTCTCAATCCACGCAATACCTACTTCTTCTGCAAGGAGATGCTCACTCGTTGGCCGAAACTCCATTTCGACTTTCATGCACACAATGATTACGACCTGGCGGTGGCAAACGTATATTCAGCAATAGTAGCCGGAGTAAAAGGTGTGCATACAACCGTAAACGGATTGGGCGAGCGTGCCGGAAATCCCCCTTTAAGCAGTGTATTGGCCGTAATACATGATCAGCTTAAATTAAAAACGAGCCTGAATGAAAAGAAGATCAATCAGGTAAGTAAGCTGGTAGAAACCTACTCGGGTATCCATATTTCAACCAATAAACCCATCGTAGGCGAACATGTGTTTACCCAATGTGCCGGGATTCATGCTGATGGAGATGCCAAGAATAACCTCTATTTCAACGACCTGTTACCCGAACGCTTCGGCCGTACAAGAGAGTATGCGCTGGGGAAAACCTCCGGCAGGGCCAACATTCGTAAAAATCTGGAATCGTTGGGCATTGAGATGGACGAAGAATCCATGCGCAAGGTAACCGAACGAATCATCGAACTGGGTGATAAGAAAGAGGCCGTTACAAAAGAGGATCTACCCTATATCATTACCGATGTGCTTCGTCACGATGCCATCGAGAATAAGATAAAGTTATTAAACTATTCACTATCTTTGACGCAAGGTCTGAAGCCGGTAGCTTCGCTCAAGATTGAAATTGAGGGCAAAGCCTACGAAGAAACGGCCTCGGGCGACGGACAGTATGATGCGTTTATGAGGGCACTTCGCAAGATTTACAAATCCTTGTCGAAACCTTTCCCGATGCTTACAAACTATTCCGTCTCCATCCCTCCAGGCGGACGTACCGATGCTTTCGTACAAACGGTAATCAGCTGGAATCACGAGGGTGTCGACTTTAAAACCCGTGGACTGGACGCCGACCAGACGGAGGCGGCCATCAAGGCTACGGTGAAAATGCTGAATAAGATTGCATAGTTTATAAATAATACATCGTATAATGAAAAAACAATTGACGATTGCGCTTGTTGCGCATGATAACCGTAAAGCGGATATGGTTGAGTGGGCTGTTCACAATGCAGACATGCTATCCATTCATAAATTGGTATGTACCGGAACTACAGGTAGCATGATTAGAAAAGCCTTTCAGGAAAAGGGTATTGAGGCAGATATCACCTGTATGAATTCGGGCCCGTTGGGCGGAGATGCCGAAATCGCTGCTATGGTGGTGCGTAAGGAAGTGAATCTGGCTATTTTCCTTATAGACGATTTGAATGCCCAGCCACACGAAGCAGACATTCAGATGTTATTACGTCAGTGTCGTGTACACAATGTACCCATTGCCTGTAATAGATACAGCGCCGACCTGATGATTACCAGCACGTTGTGGGACAATGAAGATTACGTTCCCACCGAGCCAAAGTATATCTATTTTAAACGATAAGAAAAGAATAATAAAATGAAATTGAATATTGCAGTATTGGCGGGAGACGGTATCGGTCCCGAAATCATTGCCGAAGCACTTAAGAGTGTTCAGGCTGTATGTGCCAAATTTAATCATGAACTTACATACAAGGAGGCATTGGTGGGAGCTTGTGCAATCGATGCTACGGGTAATCCATATCCGGAAGAGACTCACAGCCTTTGTATGCAAAGTGATGCGGTTCTTTTTGGTGCTATCGGATCTCCTTTTTACGACAATAATCCTTCTGCCAAAGTGCGTCCGGAGCAGGGCTTGCTTGCCATGCGTAAGAAATTGGGCCTTTTTGCCAACATCAGACCTGTAACTACTTTCCCAAGTTTGTTGCACAAATCTCCTCTTCGTTCGGAATTGATTGAAGGTGCCGATTTTATGTGTATCCGCGAACTTACCGGCGGAATGTATTTTGGTCGCCCGCAAGGTCGCAGCGAAGACGGCGATACGGCTTATGATACCTGTGTATACACTCGCGAAGAGATCGATCGGATTGTTCGTCTTGCGTATGGATATGCACAGAAACGCAGAAAAAAACTTACTGTGGTTGATAAAGCGAATGTATTGGCTACATCGCGTTTATGGCGCCAGGTATCTCAGGAAATTTCGGCAGAGTTTCCAGATGTGGAAACAGAATATATGTTTGTAGACAATGCTGCCATGCGACTGATTCAATGGCCAAAGAGCTTTGACGTGATGGTAACCGAGAATATGTTTGGAGACATCCTTACCGACGAAGCTTCTGTAATTACAGGCTCATTAGGTATGCTCCCTTCGGCATCGGTTGGTATTCATACTTCGGTATTCGAACCGATCCATGGATCTTATCCTCAGGCTGCCGGAAAGAACATTGCTAATCCGCTTGCTACAATTTTGAGTGCTGCCTTGATGTTCGAGTACGCATTCGACCTGAAGGAAGAGGGTAAACTTATCCGCGAAGCTGTTGCCGCGTCAATGGATGCCGGAGTTGTAACCGAAGATATTTCTGAAAAAGGAAAAGCCTATTCTACTTCGGCTGTTGGAGACTGGGTGGCATCTTATATCAAGAATAAATAAGAATACTTTGTTCGGAGTTTATCCGTACAAAGGAACAGAAAAAGAAAAGGTGACTCTGGGCATGCTCAGAATCACCTTTTTAATAGTATCGAATTAATGAACACGCTCTACATCTTAGAGGTATTAAAGTCTGGTGGGAGGTTTATTATTTGCAAAGCTTTATCAGCTCGCGGATTGTTTCCGGATCGTATCCCATCTCCTGGGCTTTTTTGAAATCGATTGCTGCCGAAGGTTTTTCGTACAATGCCAGCTTTACTTTTCCTCTCAATACATAGAGGGCGGCTGTAGGAGTAGTTTCGGCAAACACCTTATTTATATCGGACATGGCCCGTGCATTTTTCCCTTTCATGAAATAGAGGTCGGCTCGCCCTTCATACAAAGACCAATCTTTAGGAAGTTCGCTTATCAGGTAATTGTAGATCCGTTCTGATTCGTCAAAGTTTCCTCTCATCTTTTCCAGAATGGCATAACCCACTCTTCCGCGAACCGATTTGTCGTTCACCTCCAGAATCTTCTCAAAATCTTGCTCGGCAGAAAGGTAATTTTTCTGTTGCAGATAGATCAGTCCTCTATTATACAGAGCCTCTTCATTTTTCGGAGCTAGCGCCAGCAGGGTGGAATAATCATTCAGAGCCATTTCCGCGTTACCCATTTCGGCATATAAAGAAGCTCTGCTTTCCAGAATGCCCTGGTTTTGCGGGTGACCGCTTAATGCAGCACTGTAAGAAATCATAGCCTCTTCCAGCTTACCTTGCCGGCGTTGGATGGTACCCAGATTGGTAAGCAACGCAAAATTGTTTGGATTGGCTGGTTCAAGCCGCATGGCAGCTTTCAGACTCTCTTCCGCTGCGGGCAGATCCTTCTTCTCCAGGTAATCGTACGACTTGCTTATAAGCTCCTCATATCCTTGAGCCTGTATGGAGGTAACTCCCAAAAACAGGCAAATCCATAACATGATAATTCTCATCGTTTGTCTCTCAAAATTAGTTTGCAAATGTAAGTATTAAAATGTCATCATTTTAACTTTTAAATTTTATTTATACCTTTGCTCACTTAATAACAAACTCTTATACTTATGAATATGTTGTCTTTGATCTTATTGCAGGCCGAGGTAATCTCATTAACCAAAGCCGAACAGCTGATGAAAGTGCTGATGGATTCGGGTATCGACCTCGGTAAACGAATCATTACAGCGATAATCGTTTTCCTTGTGGGACGCCTTGTTATTAGCCTGCTCAATAAACTGTTCCGTAAGATTCTTATTAAACGAAATGTGGAATTATCCATCCGGACCTTCCTTAGCAGTCTGGTTAATATTTTACTTACCATCCTCCTGATTGTTTCTGTTGTAGGAGCTTTAGGTGTAGAAACCACCTCTTTTGCCGCCTTGCTTGCCTCTGCCGGTGTGGCTATCGGTATGGCTTTAAGCGGGAATCTGCAGAATTTCGCCGGAGGGCTGGTCGTTTTGTTATTTAAACCCTACAAAGTAGGCGATGTGATAGAGGCTCAGGGGGTAACCGGTACGGTACGTGAAATACAGATTTTTCATACCATATTAACCACCTACGATAATAAAGTGGTATATATTCCCAATGGAGCTCTGAGCAGTGGGGTAGTTACCAACTACAGCAACCAGTCCACCCGAAGGGTTGATTGGGTATTTAGTATCGAATACGGTGAAGATTATGCCAAGGTGAAGAGCGTAATTGAACGTTTGGTTTCACAGGATGGACGGATTCTGAATGATCCGGCTCCCTTTGTAGCCCTTCATGCCCTGGCCGACAGCAGCGTGAATGTTACCTTAAGGGTTTGGGTTAAGAGCGAAGACTACTGGAATGTCTATTTTGATATGAATCAGAAGGTTTACGATACGTTCAATCTCGAAAATATCAGCTTCCCGTTCCCTCAGCTTACGGTGCATCAAAATTAAGTTCGTTTAATAACTCGTGTAACCGTCTGGCTGACGTTTTTACGAAAAACATCTGTCATCCCTCATTTTTATGCCTCAATCCCTTTGGTGGAGCGGGTTTTAAAAATGAGGGATGCTTGTGACAGATCCATTCTATCTGTCATCTGTCATCGAAATATCCTTCCTTACTCCTGTTTCATTCTGCGTTGATAACGTTATACACTTCTTTTTTACTATTGAAATAAAGCGTTTCCCCAACGCCTTTAGTGTTTTTCATCGTTATAATTTATGATTAACCTAAGATGTATTCTTCGTCTTCCATCTGTGTGACCATTGTCACACAACTGAGGGACAATGGTCACACAGATGGAGGACGATGGTCCCTCATCTGAGAGACGAGTAAATAGAGGAATGAAAAAGACTAAGATGTATATACTCTGTCTTTTGTACTGTTATTAAAATGCATATTTATCTGGTAAAAAATTATATCAAACCAATAAAGGAAAAATAAATTATCTGAATACTGATTTGTAAGAATTAAATAAATTAGATTATGTCCTTAAAAGCACGTGATACGTACAATAAACAGGTATGTATGTACTATAATTGTTTAATTCGTATTATAAATATTATGTAGACAGGGTTAAAAGTATAATTTTGTAATGAATAAATCAGCTTTACTGTACTCTTACTGTCTAATATCCAACTGTTTACATAATAATTGAAAATCTATGAATAAATTAGCCGACCTAAAAATCAAGTCCCTCTTGCTTATCCTGTTTACATGGAGTGGGTCTACTGTGTCAGGTATAAATGACTTTCCTCCTGTGCACGATGAATTAAATTTGTTAACCACACCCAAAATCTTGCAATGGAATAATCAGTCTAGGCTTGAAGCTCCGGTAGCGGGCGGAGCATTGGTTCAGGGAGTATATCTTTCTTTTTCCGATGGGGGAGAGGGTTCGGTTTGGAACGAAATGGAAGTAAATAAACTTGTGTCGGCACCAGAGACAAATCCTACTGCAACAGCCTGGTGGACTGATGGTTCTGCCTTAAATCTGTTTGCCGGAGAGGCTAAGCGGATGGCTGTAACCTTCCAGCTTTCAACCAAATACCTGAAGCAGGTAAATGATTTGGAGATTGTATTGGATGCCAATCGTTTCGAAGGAGCCAATATGGATCTGGATTTCGATCTTAAGTTAGAGGTCTTCGACCTGAACGGAATACCTGTCCCCTATAGCTCGGTTTATGCCGGAGGGACCTCTTCTTTTGGTGTAATACCCGGAATTTACAATACGGGCGACGGACGAAAAGTGTTGAAATTCTTCCAACATAGTACGGATCCAGGCGTTCCTTCGCCGTTTATTCCCGGTTCGCTGGATAATAAACTGCTCCGTATTACATTGGTTTCGGGTATTCCGGTAGGCGAAATAGGAGCTCATGCCCCGGCAGCACTGGTGGTAAACCGTATTTCGATACAGTCCGAAACACCGTCGCTAAACCTGGATTTATCCAATCACGGAGTTTTTGAGGCAGGAATGAATTGTATCACACCTTTTGTACCCGAAAATACCGTTACTTTATCCGCATCCGGACTTACTTTAAAGGTATGAATAGGTTTACAGGAGCTGAGTATGCCGATTTCTCCAATGCAGATATCAACCTTTCACCTTTTCCGCAGGTGTTGGTTATCGGAGATGTGGCCGTAGTCTGGTTTGAATACGAGAAGGCCGGGGGAGTGCCGGGTATGGTGGTAGGAGATTTATCCACCGCTTTCTATGCTCCTTACGATGAGACGATTGCAGAAACATTGTACTCCAGACCAAAGACTTTTGTTTTAAAAGGGGCTAAAATCAAACCCGATGCAAATGATGAGGCGGCATTCGAAATATCGTTGGAGAAATATGGCGCGCACGAACTGGATGGGCATCATGCCTTTATGTATAGCACCGACCAAGGAGCTACATGGAAAACTCCGGCTACAAAAGATACGCTTCGCGTAAAATTACTGACCGTGCAGGATGCCGTAGACTTTGCCGAGAAAGGCGTGAAGCTGATGGTTCGGTTCAGGCCTGATTGCCGTGGCTACGAACCCTGGGTGCAAACAGCAACCGCTTTGCCCCAGCCTCACGAAATGTATAAATGGACACCCCATCATAATTTGTTTAAGGCTGTTCAGGTAGGTAAAATGGAAACGGTACATACAGAAGCTCTGGTTTACGGAGATACTCGGGCGGTACTTACCAATACTATCAACAGTTGGCATTTTGAGGATGTAATGGATACAAATTACATGGGTGTCTGGGGTAGTGCATTAACGACGTCCAATTTTAGAAAAGACTACGGAATCACCTATCTGAATAAGTGTGGAGAACAATCCAACCCCTTAAATAAAGGTGAATTTTATATAACAGGCTATAACCTTATTAATAATGTACGCGTACATTATTATAAGTACGTAAATAATCCGTCTGCATTCAAGGTTTCGGTAGAGGCTTTGGAGGGCTTTGGCGAAGTGGATGGCCTGACCATTAAACCAAATAAATACGGTGAAGTGGTTGCCCGTGTGTCGGTTGTTTTTGCCCCAACCATGAAGGCTGCTGATTGCCGGACTGTAACAGACTCAATAACGGTTGTCTACAGTGGCAAATCGATAAGGAGCAGTAGCGATCAGGTGTGGGACCCCAACTTTAATTATAACGATTACTTTAGGGGATACGATGCCGACAATTCCTTTATTTATGCTTCTTACAACTATCCGGCAGCACAGATAAGGGGACAAGTCTACGAGCCCACCTTCCATAAAGTGGAAGTAGCTAATCTGACTACTTCGGTTAATACTTCAGCTACCGGACGGTTTACCTTTATGGCTACCGATCTTGACAGATCGAAGAAAAAGGTTTCCATTGCTTTAGCGGGGTCAAAAACATCACCTTTTTCTATTACTCCTACAGAATTCCCCATAGATGCCAATGGAAACGTAAGTGCAGAAGTGACGTTGACGTTTACACCTACTCCGCAGAACCTATGCGATAACCTGATAAGTGCTATGACCTATACCTACGGTGATTGCCAGCAGGGAGATCTTCCCTTTTCTGGTGTTCAAGGAACTACAGTGGTTGGACAGCCTACCTTCAAACCCTTTGAAGCAGGTGATATTCAGGGCGACCGGGCCGATTTGCGTATTGTGCCTGCAATGGGTGCAGACAATTACCAGGTGGGTATCGGAATCTTAAAATACAGCAAGAAGACCTCTTCCATTTTTATGAGCGAAGTGTATGCCAAGAGTAATGTAATCTATGTTGAGTTGTTTAATGGTACGGGCGAAAAGCTAAACGAAGAGATCCTTGTAGAGGGTAGTCCCAATTATTACCTTGAAGTGTACGAGGGAGATAATCTGGTAAAGTCGGTAACCATCGGTACGACCGACAGTCTGTTATGGAATCCGTACGGAATTACCATCAAAACAATCCCCCTGGATTTGTTGTCCAATCAGAATTACCGGATACAACTAAAACAGGGCAGACTGTCACTGGATGTGTATGAGTTTACCGGCGATGTAAGTCACAAGACCAAAAGAGACGACTTGCCGGCAGATAGTTATCTGTGTGATACCTTTCAGGAACAATCCTGGACCACAGTAGGCGGTTGGCATACCAGCCTGGGCTATGCCACACAGGAACCGCGTTATGCAAGCATGTTTCAGGATGAAGTGAACGGAGTCGGCTTCAGGGAATATTTTGATACCCAGTTTGTTGAAAGATCCAGCTACGGATTTGATAGCGGATTATCTGTAAGCGGATTGAAAAAGGGCATTACTTATACGGCCTATGCCTATACAGTATCACCCTGCGAAGGCGTAAATGTACATGGAACTCCCTCAGTAAAGTTGATTCCATGCAGCGATTCCGACAGATTATCCGGAGATCCGATGGAGGGAGTTAGATTCGGCTACTTTACAGGGGTGGAAAGTCTGGATGCTAAACAAAAGATTTATGCGTCCGAAGGAAAAATAGTTGCCGTAGGAATTACAGAACCTTTATCGGTTTACAATGCTTTGGGGATAAAGATGAAAACTGCGACTGCTGAAGAGGCATCTTACGGTATCACTGTACCGGCAGGCATCTATATGGTTAAGTCGGGAAGCTTATCTACGAAAGTAGTGGTTGGAAGATAATACGTATTGAGCAAGTAATGATCGCCCCGGATTCTCTGCAGCAGAGGATTCGGGGTGTTTGTTTTGATAAGGCTATGTTCATTACCAGTGTTTACATTACGGTTACACTTCCGTTAAGGATTCATTAACCTCTTTTTTGTAAAAAATGGTACGAAAATGGGTTCGTCCTTAAAACAATGGGGTTTGATAATAAACCCTTGACCTTGGTTGTGACTCCCTGAAATAGGCCTTAAAAACTTATGCAGATTCCCTGTGAATCCTAACTTTGTATTGAAAAATAGTGTTTTGAGTAAGAAAATAGAAGGAGATAATTAATAATCCTAACAATTTATCCATTCAAAAAACTAACTTTTTTAGTCGCTTATTTGTAAGAGCGGCTTATTCGATGAGAAACTAATATTCCTTTTATTACTAATTAAATTAAAATTTTTATGATTAAATTTACAAACTTTAGAACGAAAGCTCTCGCACTCGTTGCGATGACAGCTTTTAGTGTCGGGTCGGTATTTGGTCAGGCTCCATTCTTTGGGAGTACCAGTGTTACGACTGGTCCTAAAATGTTGCAATGGAACAATCAGACTAAGATCGATGCTCCTGTTAACGCAGGTCAGTTGGCTCAGGGTGTAAAGGTAACTTTCTCCGGCAGCGAAACGAATAATCCGTTTGTTGCGGTTTCTCCGGCTGTTGCTATGAGCTCAACTATTCCTACCACCAATCCTAATCAGTCCAGCTTCTGGATTGGCGAAGATGGTAAATCTCTGAACATTTTTGCTTCCGACCAGAATCGTGCAGCCATCTCTTTCGATATTACTACAAAATATCTGAAGAATGTGAAAGACCTGCAGGTTATGTTGGATGCCAATACATTTGGTGACGAAGCCAATAAGAATGTTAATTGGGACATGCACTTACAAGTTTATAACCTGGATGGAACATTGGTAGATTATGATGATATTTACCAAGGTGCAGGTGTAACACCAGGACACTGGGCTTTTGTACCTGCTTGGCCTTTCCCAATTTGGACTTGGGTGCCTGATGCTGGAGTAGACATGACTATGTGGTATGAAAATATCTACAACACGTCAATGGGTGCAAAAACTTTGAAGTTGTTCCAGATTGCCAATGATGTAATCGAAGATCATCCTTTTATCCCAAATTCACTGGATAACAAGATTATTCGTATTACGTTTGTATCTGACAGACCTGCAGGTGATGTAATCGATACAGCTCCTGCTGCTACTATTGTTAAAAGTTTGTCAATTGCTTCGGACGTTCCAAGCATGACTCTAACAAGAACTGCTGATTACAATGGTACAGGTATGTTCAATGCAGGTATGGGTTATAAATTGGAAGATGTGGATAATAAAGTAACAGTTGCTGTTGCCGGTTTAACACTTCCAACTCCTGCTGCAGTTGTAGACGTTACAGCTCCTGCTGGTTTTGAAATGCATTCATCTCATGCAACTGTTGGTCAGGTTTCTTTGACTTCTGCAACAGTATCTTCTCAGTATGATTTTGCTCCTCCTACAATCAATACTTTCTACGGTGCATTTAACGCTGCTGCTCAGTTTGTTAATGCAAGTGATGTTCTTTCTCCAATTCTGTCATTGACTGCTACTTCTGAAACTGTTTATGGTAATTCAGTACCTGAACTGTATTTGGATAAGTCAAAACTGACTTTCGAAGAAAACATGACTTATCAGGATGTTCGTATCTGGGGTATCAATATTCCTCTGCCTGACCAGGGTGACTTACGTTATGTAGGTGGATTTATGGACGATCAGGATGATTCTTCTTTTGCTGCTGCTGGCGTATCTAACAATTTCTCTGTTGGAGCACTAGGTGTTATTGCAAATACTCCAAGTAACTATTTGAGAGTTAATTTTGCTCAGTTCTTGAATAATGTAGATGTAAATGTTGCTAAATATCTAAAAATCAGTAGAAGATACTGGATTGATAATGCAATTAAGGGTACACACGACTTTACAGGTAGAGAAGTTGCTTCTTTCACCAATCCTAATGATAATCTAGTACCATTCCCTCAAGTATTGGTAGTAGGTGATATCGCTGCTGTTTGGTTTGAATACGAAGGAACAGAAGGAACTCCAGCTCAGATGGTTGGTGATATCTCAACTGCATTCTACGCTCCTTATGATGCTACTTTGTTGCCAGAACAACAAGCCGTTTCTAGAACAAAAGCTTTCTATTTGAAGGGTGCTAAGGTTAAAGTTGATGCAACAAAAGTTGCTAAATTCGAAATTTCTCTTGACAAATTAGCTCAACACGACAATCAAGGCCACATGGCATTCAGATATAGTGTTGATAATGGTGCAACGTGGAATACTCCGGCTGTTAAGAAGGTAATCAGTATTACTTTGAATACTGCTCAGCAGATTGAAGACTTCCAGACTAAGGGTTATAAGATTCTTGTTCAGTTCAAACCGGATTGCGATGGTTTTGATGTTGCTAGCTTTATGGAGCCTAACATGCCTCATCAATTGTTCTATAGTTGGAATCCTCATTTCAATGTATTGATGGCTGAACAAGTTGGTTTCGACCAGGTTGGTACAGGTGCTATCGTATTTGGTGATACAAGAGCAAATCTTGAAAACACTATTCATGACTGGAATTTCGTAGAAGTAATGGATAACAGTGCTCAGGTATTGTGGAGCGGTTCATTCTTGACTAAGAGCGAATTCCGCAAAGATTATGGTAATACATATCTTGGCGAATGTGGCGAACAGAATAATCCTCTTTCTGAAGGTGTATTCTATGTAACTGGTTATAACTTGACCAAGAATGTAAACATCGTTGAAGCTGTTGATGCTTATTATAAAGGCGACAAAAAAGCATTCTTCGTAACAGTTGAAGCTTTGGAAGGTTACGGAACAGTTAGTGGTATGTCAATCGAACCTAACCAATATGGTGAAGTAGCTGCTAAGGTAACTGTAAACTTTGATCCTTCAGTAAGACTTGCTCAAAAGAGAGACGTTCAGGAATTTATCACCGTTGCTTATGATGGTCGTACAATTGAAGACGGTCGTCGTTGGTGGGATGCTGAATTCAACTATGTTGATATTTTGATGGGTCACCATGAAGACAATGCATTTATCTATCCGATGTATGAATACCCAGAAGCAACTCTTTGCGGACGTGTATATGATCCTACATTCCATAAAGTAAATGTAACTAATATGCAGTCAACAATCAATGTTGCTGTAACACAACAGTTCACATTCTCAGCAACTGATCTTGATAAATCAAAAGGTACAGTTAAGATTGCTATGGTTAAGGGTGCTAAGTCTCCGTTCACAATTGCTCCTACTACATTTACAATCGACGATAACGGTAATGCAGGTGGTACAGTTACTTTGACTTTCAAACCAGACAGCACTACAATCGCTAATTGTGACTATGTTGTTGACGCTATGACTTATACTTACGGTGATTGCACAAACGCTGATTTGGCATTCTCTGGTGTAGAAGGTATTACAGTAGTTGGTCAGCCAACATTCGGAGCATTCCAGGCTGGTGACATCCAGGGTGACCGTGTTGACTTGAGAGTAACTCCTGCACAGGGTGGTAACAACTATGTAGTTGGTATCGGTATCTTGAAATATAACAAGAAGACTTCTTCAATCTTCATGTCTGAAGTTTATGCTAAAGACAACGTAACTTATGTTGAGTTGTTCAATGGTACAGGTGAAACTTTGAATTATGACATTATTTCTGAAGATTCTCCTAACTACTACATGGAAGTTTGGGAAGGTGCAACTAAGAAACAAACTATCATCTTAGGTGCTTCTGAAGCTGCTCTTTGGACTCCTTATGGAATCGCAGTGAAGACTATCAACTATAATCTTGCTGACGATAAGGAATATACACTTGTATTGAAACAAGGTCAGATTACTCTTGACGTTTATAAATTTACAGGTGATGTTACTCACAAAACAAGAAAAGACAATTTGGATGCTGCTGCTTACAAGGTTAGTGCATTCAATGAAGCAGACTGGACAACAGTTGGTGGATGGCACACAAGCTTGAATGCAACTACTCAGACTCCGTTGTATGCTAGCATGTTCCATGCTGAAGTACCTGCAGCAAACTTCAAACAGTATTTCGATGACGTAACTGTTGAAAGAGCTCAATACGGATTCCAGACAGGTCTTTCTGTTAACAACTTGAAGAAAGGTGTAACTTATACAGCTTATGCTTATACTGAACCTACTTGCGACGGTGTAACTGTTACTGCTCATCCTGCTGTTAAACTTGTGGCTGCCAGCGATTCTTACCGTGTTGACGGTGATCCAATGGACGGCGTAACATTCGGTTACTTCACAGGTATTGATCAGGTAGAAGTTGCTAAGAACATCTACGCTGTAAATGGTAAGATTTATGTAGTTGGCGCAACTGAAGCTGTAACAATCTTCAATGCATTAGGTATGCAGGTTAAGGCTGCTTCTATCGAAGAAGCTGCTGCTGGTATCGATGTAGCTAACGGTATCTATATGGTTAAATCTGGAAGCAAAACTGCTAAAGTTCTTGTTAACAAATAATTCCATAAAATAAATTTAAAAAAGGCGTCCCATTGTGGGCGCCTTTTTTTATATTTGTGCATACTCTAAATCACCCAATTATGAAGAAAAATTTACTCCTTACCTTTTTCTTGCTATGTTTGCTTCCATTGGCAGTTTTTGCAGTAGATGATCCGGTAGCTGTTACAGTAACGCTTACCAAACCAACGAATTCATATGTGGAAGTAACCTATACCCCGTTTGGAACAACAACCGAAACGACAAAAGAATTTAAGGATATTGACGATTATGTGGGGACAATATCTATTGCATCTGGTGCCTCTGTGAAAGTCAAAGTTACACCAATATCTTCGTATGCATTTGAAAAAATAGTAGTTAACGGAGGAACTCCGATTGTAGTGAATGATTACACAATTGCAAATATTACAGAAGCTACTACAATTACCACTTCAGTAGTTAAGATGTATACTTTTACAATTATAAAACCTGTTAATTGTGATATTGAAGTTGAATATCTGCCAGCTCCTCTAATTTCATCCGTTGCTATTTCTCAAACAATTACCCCTGATGAAACAGGTAATGTAACAATTAAAGTTAAGAGTGGAACTAGTTTTAGCTTTAAAGTAATTCCTGATGAAGGATATGCTTTGGAACGTATAATTGCAGCAGGTGCCGCTAAAACTGTTAATCCCTATGTTGTAACTCCTGTAAATTCGGACATGGAAATCAGTGCAACAGTTGTTAAAACACGTACAGTAACTATTACAAAGCCTCAGAATTCAACGATTCTTGTTAGCTACACAGAGCCTTTAGGAAGTGCTTCTAAAGAGAAAACGTTGTCTGATGTTGAAGGTTACAACGGTACTATTGTTGTAAAAGAAGGAACGCAGTTGTCGGTAACCGTTAATCCGGCAACGGGGTATGAGTTTTCCAAAACGTTAATTGGTACAGAAATTAGAAATGAAAATCCTACTCTAATTTCACCGGTTGCAACCGATTTGGAAATTACTACAGAGGTTGTAAAGAAGAAATATACACTTACCATTACTCCTCCAGCCAATGGAACTATTACAGTAATGGCAGGAAGTACTCAGTTAAATACGGGGGATTTAGTTGAGCACGGTACTCAGCTTACTGTTACTGCTACCCCACAAGCAGAACATGAATTAACATCGCTTACTGTTAATAGTGAAGATCTGACAAGTGGCTCTACCTATACGGTTTCCGGACCTGTAACAGTTCAGGCTGTATTTACCTATGTGGCTCCTAAATATGCTATTACTTTCGAACAGCCTGGAAACGGAACACTTACTGTAAGAAGACGTGTTGTTGATGGTACAAATGAAGCATATGTTTTAGTACCTTCCGGATCATTGATTGCTAAAGGAACAGTTTTGTATATTTATGCCGATCCAGCCGATACATACGTTGTTTCTTCATTTAAAATAAACAATACTTCGGTAGATGATATTACTGCTTTTCCTGTATTGAAAGAGGTGGAGGGTGCTACTTCCATTGCAGTTACGTTTACTAAAGGAAAACAACTTATAACGATTACTCCTCCTGTTAATGGTGAAATAACGGTTAAGGATAACGATCGTTTTATTAATTCGGGTTCATCTGTTGATAGAGGGACGGTATTGACTCTGAATGCTTATCCTAAAGCAAATTATAAGTTTAAGAAATGGTGGGATGGTAATACAGATGCAGAACGTCAACTAACGGTCGACGTTCTGGACATTACTGTATCGGCCGAATTTGTATTAATTACCGGAATCGAAGAGCTTTATACAGGAATGAGTGTATATGCTGCTGATGGTGCTATTTATTTGAATGGGGTGACAGAAGATGTTACTTCTGTTTCCATCATTGATATGGCTGGCAAGATAGTGTATAATAGTAAACCTGAGTTTGGACAGACTGTTTTATCCCCTGTTAACCGGGGTGTTTATGTCGTACTGGTGAAAGGGACTAAAGGAAGTGTTTCAACAAAGGTGATCGTCAAATAAAACGGTGGTGTTTTGGTGATCATTCAAAAAAGGGGAATCCGTAAGGAATCCCCTTTCATATTTCTATATTTGCCACCTACGATGAAACTGATTTAAAATATTCAATTCTCAGAGAGTTTAGTTTGTTGCTGTTTTTTGTTTCAGGTAAGCAAGTCGTTGTTCACTTTTCTGCTTCTCTTTATTCATCCGGTTGATATCTGAAAGAACAATAGCAAATGCATAGGTTGATGTGATCGCTTTTTTATCTCCATCGGCTAAGTAGATGGTAAATGGCTTTCCTCCGGTATATTCTATCTTAATCCGTTCTTTTTCGTTGGATGCGATAAACTTTACGGCATCTTCACCCTTCTCAGCCTTATAAGTTACTACTTCTGTTGTATTGCCCAAATCCTTGAAACGATAATTTAATCCTCCGTCGAAAGGAATACTGGCAGTTTCTGCATAGGAACCATCTTTAATGCTTAACTTAACGCTGGTGTGATTGATAGGGGCACTTCCAAAATAAACACTTGCCAGATACATTTCACCCTTTTCGTTTACACCGCTACGTAAGTAACAACGGTTAATGTTTTTTTCTATAGTCTGTTGCTTCCATATATAATTTCCAACTTCCTCGTATAAGCTGTCCTTTTCAAATACGAAGTCTTTATTAATCGCAATTAATTCTGCCGTTTTTATGGGGAGTAAACTGTCACAGTAAGCGATGGTGCGTTCGTTTTCCTTGATCTCCACCAGACGCATCAGTGACAGGGTTTGCTTCAACACATCAAACTCTTTTGGATACAGCGTCCGGATACTGTCAATTTCGTTCTTTGCGGCAAATAATTCATTGTTTTCGTACATGGACTGCGCTTTTGCCAGACGTGCTTTTGCCTCTTCACCGGTATTGCCACAACTCATCATCAGTGAGGCCATAAACAATCCTGCTATTAACTTTTTCATTGTATTTGATTATTAATGCGTTCCAAATGCAAAGATATTGGAAAATGGGGAATTAGCAGCAATGGAAGAATTTAATTATCTTTGTACCCTCAAAAGTATTGAACATACTGCATGTATATAGATAAAGAAGTAATAGATAAACATCTCTCCTCGCGTACTTTCAGACAAGTAAGCGAAGCGGCCGACGAATTGGGGCTGGAAGCGTATGTGATCGGAGGGTATGTGAGAGATATATTTTTACGCCGTCCGTCCAAAGATATAGATATTGTTGCTGTTGGAAGTGGAATCGAATTAGCTAAGGCAGTTGCCCGTAAAATGGGACGTAATGCACATCTTTCTGTTTTTAAGAATTTCGGCACGGCTCAGGTTAAATTAGGAGATATTGAACTGGAGTTTGTTGGAGCCCGTAAAGAGTCGTATACACGCGACAGCCGCAAACCGATTGTTGAAGATGGAACTTTGGAAGACGACCAGAACCGGCGCGATTTTACGATCAATGCCCTTGCTCTGTGTTTGAATGTATCCAGGTATGGAGAATTAGTAGACCCATTTGATGGGTTAGGTGATATGGACCGGCTAACTATCCGGACGCCTTTGGACCCCGATATCACTTTTAGTGATGACCCTTTGCGAATGATGCGGGCAGTACGCTTTGCTACTCAACTGGGATTTGATATCGATCCGGTCACATTTGAGGCAATTGAACGTAATAAAGAGCGAATTGATATAATATCCAGAGAGCGAATCATTGATGAATTGAACAAGATTATTCTGTCTCCCCGGCCATCAGTCGGATTTGTTTTACTGGATGCTTGTGGTTTATTGCCAATCATATTTCCTGAACTTCATGCCTTGAAGGGTGTGGAAACAAAAGAGGGGATAGGTCACAAGGACAACTTTTCACACACGTTGATGGTACTTGATAATTTGTCTCGCAATACGGATAATCTGTGGTTGAGGTGGAGTGCACTTTTGCACGATATTGCCAAGCCTGCAACCAAACGTTTTGATCAGAGATTGGGATGGACATTCCATAACCATAATTTTATTGGGGAGAAGATGCTGCCCGGTATCTTCCGAAGAATGAAACTTCCTTTGAATGAAAAAATGAAGTATGTTCAGAAGATGGTAAGTCTGCATATGCGTCCGATTGCTTTGGCAGATGATGAGGTGACTGATTCGGCTATCCGCAGACTCCTTTTTGATGCCGGAGATGATATTGATGACCTGATGAAGCTTTGTGAAGCGGATATTACAAGTAAAAATCCGGAGAAGGTCCGTAAGTTCCTGAATAATTTTCGGCTGGTCAGAGAGAAGCTTACAGCTATTGAAGAAAAAGATCGGGTGCGAAATTTCCAGCCGCCTGTTTCCGGTGAAGAAATAATGGAGGTGTTTGGCTTAGGTCCTTGTGCTCAGGTGGGGGCGATTAAATCTTCTATTAAGGATGCGATTTTAGATGGAGTTATCCCCAATGAATACGATGCCGCTTATCAGTATATGATGAAAAAGGCGGAAGCAATGGGATTAAAACCTGTAACGAAGTAGTCTTACTTGACAAAATTAAGAGAAAGGGCCCTGTTTATTTTTTATAAACAGGGCTTTATTATAATTCAGGAATTGAGCCTTTCGACGGACTTTACGCCTTTTACTGTCTTTATTTTCTTTATCAGTACATTCAACATATTGGTATCACGTATTAATACAGTAAAATTACCTTGAAAAAGTCCGTCAACCGAGTCAATATTGAAAGACCTCAGGGTAACCCCGGACTCCTTACTGATAACCGATGTAATGTTGGTTACAATGGCAATATCGTCCCTCCCAACAACACGGAGTGAGATAGCATAACCTGCATTGCTTTTTCCACTCCACCGAGCCTTAATGATACGGTATCCGAAACGACTGAACATCTCTTGGGCATTGGGACATGTCATCCTGTGGATTTTAATGCCTTGTGTGGATACAAATCCAAATACTTCATCGCCGTAAATGGGGTTACAGCATTTGGCTAGTTTGTACTCAATGCCCGTAAGGTTTTTGTCAATTACCAGAACATCCTGACGGCTGGATATTTCTTCCACCTCGGTAGTTGTAATATAGTTTTCTGCACTTTTAGGTCCGCTGTGCTCATATATCTCCTTCTCCTTACGTTCCAGATCCAGGTATTCGTCAATTACGTTGTTCAGATCTAAACGTTCGTCCGATATATCCAGATAGAAATCAGTAACAGTTTTGTATCCTTTTTTCTTGATTAGTCGCATCAACGTACCTTCATCCACATCAATCTTACGGTTTTTAAAGCGCCGTTGCAACATCTCTTTCGAGAAGTCGGCTGTTTTAGAAGCCTCTTCACGCAGGGCCTGCTTGATTTTAGTACGAGCCTTGGATGTAGTAACAAAAGATAGCCAATCTCTTTTGGGACTTTGCGTTGGAGAGGTTACTATATTTACTGTATCTCCATTTTGAAGTACATATTTGATAGGAACATTCTTCTCATTCACCTTGGCCGACATACATTTGCTTCCCAGCTTGGTGTGGATGGAGAATGCAAAGTCGAGTACGGTTGCTCCCTTAGGTAATTTAATCAGTTCTCCGGTAGGAGTGAAGACGTATATTTCATCCGAATACAGGTCAAGCTTGAAATCCTGCATCAGTTCGGTGGAATTGGCTCCTTTATTTTCGAGAGCGGCTCGCACCGTATTCATGAACTCATCCAGCCCGTTCTCTGCTTTAATTCCTTTATACCTCCAATGTGCAGCCAGTCCGCGTTCCGCAATTTCATCCATACGTTTTGTCCGGATCTGAACTTCCACCCACTTGTTTTGCGGGCCCATCACAGTGATATGTAAACTTTCGTAACCATTACTTTTGGGAATGGAAATCCAGTCTTTCATTCTCTCCGGATTAGGCTGGTACATATCGGTAATGATAGAAAATACCTGCCAGCATTCGGACCGTTCCTTTTCGACAGGGGTATTTAGAACTACACGGATGGCAAATAAATCGTATATTCCTTCAAAATCAATCTTTTGTTTTTTAAGCTTGTTATTGATGGAATGGATGGACTTTGTACGGCCCTTAATGTCAAATTTGAAACCCGCCTCTTTCAGCTTCTGCTCAATAGGTGCAATAAACTCTGCTATATAAGCATCGCGTGAACGTTTGGTCTCGTTCAGCTTCTGCTTGATATAATCGTATGTTTTACGATCTGTATATTTTAGAGACAAATCTTCCATTTCGCTTTTGATGCTGTATAATCCCAAGCGATGAGAAAGTGGAGCATACAAAAAAGAGGCTTCAAGAGCGATACGTACCCGGTCGCTGTTATCCTTAAACTGTTTGCCGATTCGAAGCATATGCAGACGGTCGGCAATCATAATCAGAATCACCCGTACATCTTCGGCAAAAGACAAAAGCAAGTGGTGGAAGTTTTCCGAATTTACGGCCGTATTACGTGCATAAAGATCGGATGTTTTAAGTAACCGGCTGATCATAAGAGTTACATCCGGGCCAAACTCCTTCTCAACCTCTTCCAGAGTGAGTGCTTTCTTTAGTACGGTACGATAAAGCAAGAGGGCAATTATGGGAGTTCGTTTCAGTCCGATTTCCGAAGTTGCAATAAGTGCCGTATTAATATTTCGCAGCAGTCCGTTAATTCCGTTTTTATCTCTCCCATAACAATCCATCGAAACGGTACGTTGAATAAGGTTCCGCATTTTTCTGACATCATCTTTTTGGAGAGAGAAGTGAATGCTTTGAAGCAGCTTTCTATATTTAAATAGAAATTCCTTCTTTTCTTCGGGTGTAAAGAATGCTTGTGTATTCATACTGTTCTTGTTTTGCCTTATTAGGCCTATACAGGCTGTAAACTTTTGTAAAAGTATCTTTTTTCCTTGAAAACAGAGGTATCTCTAATAGTATTTTTGATACATTTGCATTATTTATAGGATGGCACGTTTTCAGTTACGGCGACTGTAATTATTTAAAACAATATACTATGCTTAGTACGAAAGACTTGGCTTTGCTCGGCCAAAAGGGAATAAGCGAGAAGCAAATTGAAGAACAACTTGACTGTTTCAGAAAAGGATTTCCTTTTCTTGAAATTATGGCTTCGGCGTCGGTTGAAAAGGGAATCAGCGTAATTGATAAAGAGGCTCAGGTTGGCTACATGGAGGCTTGGGATGCCTATCTGAATCATAACAAGCGTATTCTCAAGTTTGTACCCGCTTCGGGAGCAGCTAGCCGGATGTTTAAAGACCTTTATGAATTTCTGGATTCGGATTCTAATGAACCTTTTTCCCCCTTTATGGAAAAGTTTTTTACAGGTCTTACCTCTTTTGCGTTTTATAACGCCTTAGATGCCGTATGTCTGAAAAATGAAAAACGTACCATCCCCCAGTTATTGTCTGATAAAGAGTATAAGGCTGTAGTAAATAATCTGTTGTCGTCAAGTGGGCTTAATTACGGTCAGCTACCGAAAGGTCTATTGCAATTTCATACGTATCCTGCCTGTGTACGCACTGCTATGGAAGAGCATTTGGCCGAAGGAGCCATGTATGCCAAAAATAATGCTGCAGAAGTAAATATCCATTTTACTGTATCACCCGAACATAAGGTATTGTTTGAACAACTGGTTGCTGCAAAAGTTCCTGCATATGAAAATAAATTTTCGGTTCGTTATGATATTTCTTTCAGTGTACAGAAACCTAGCACGGATACATTGGCTGCTGATTCGGAAAATCAACCGTTCAGAGATAAGGAAGGAAATTTACTTTTCCGTCCCGGAGGACATGGTGCCTTGATAGAGAATCTGAATGATGTGGATGCAGATATCGTTTTTATTAAAAATATTGATAACGTGGTGCCTGATTCTTTTAAATGTACCACAATTATCTACAAGAAGGTGCTGGCTGGAGTGTTGGTAACTTTACAGAAGAAAATATTCCGCTATCTGCATCTGATTGAAAGCGGACAATATACACACGCTCAGGTAGAAGAGATGATTCGCTTTCTGCAGACCGATTTATGTATCAAACATCCGGAAATGAAAAACCTGGAAGATGCGGAGCTTATTCTTTATATAAAATCAAAGTTGATGCGTCCGATACGTGTTTGCGGTATGGTTAAGAATGTAGGAGAGCCTGGTGGCGGACCATTTCTTGCATTCAATGAGGATGGTTCTTACTCTCCTCAGATATTGGAGAGTTCGCAGATTGATCTTGCCGATCCCCGTAAAAATGAAATGTTCGAAAAAGGAACACACTTTAATCCTGTAGACTTGGTTTGTGCATTAAAGGATCACAACGGACAAAAGTTTAATCTGCCTGATTTTGTTGATAAAAATACTGGATTCATTTCAATGAAGTCCAAGGATGGGCGGGAACTTAAGGCCCTTGAATTGCCAGGTCTGTGGAATGGTGCCATGAGTGATTGGAATACAGTCTTTGTTGAAGTGCCGATTGAAACATTCAATCCGGTTAAAACAGTAAATGATTTATTAAGACCGGAGCATCAATAATATCAATTGCATCTGAATAATTGATGTTACTTTACGATACAAACAAAGGGTTGCCCGCTTATTGGCAACCCTTGTTTATTAAATAGGTACGAGAATCTGGTTATATTTTAGGAAGTTCCCATGGTGAACGATAGCTGGGCACCAACAGATTGTTTGCGTCTTCATCGTTAGTAAAACGAATCCCATCCCAGACTAATTTTTTGCCGGTTCGGTAAGCTATGTTGCCCAATTGGGAGAACTTGGCGATATGAGCCCCAATCTCAATGCTGGCATTACAATTCCGATTGCGGCTTTTGATACACTCCAGGTGGTTCTTTACATGCAGATTGAGACCACCTTCACCATAGGCCTTCTTTAAAGGAATAGCCTCCATGCGAGTATTACCGTTTACCCGCTCAGGAATCACTTCCCACCCGCCACGATCTAATACCAAAGTGCCGTTTTCACCTACAAATCCTAATCCGTGGTTCCGCCCGTAGGCTCCGTCATCAATACCAATGGCATGATCCCACATAACAGTAAAGTCGTTGAAGGTATATATGGTTTGAAGTAAATCAGGCGTTTCGCAGGCATCATCCGGATATCCGAATTTACCACCCGAAGCCATAATGGAGTTAGGGGCTGTAACATTCATTCCGTACAAAGCATAGTCAAGCAAATGTACACCCCAGTCGGTCATTAGTCCACCAGCGTAATCCCAGAACCAACGGAAGGTAAAATGAAATCTGTTTCGGTTAAAAGGTCGTTTCCGAGCCGGACCGAGCCACATGTCGTAATCAACACCAGCCGGAACAGGTTGGTCTGCCAATACCGGAATGGAAGGACACCATCCCTGATACGAGAATACCCTTACCGTACGTATCTTCCCTAGTTTCCCGCTGTGTACAAACTGCATGGCATCC
>Ga0074193_1000939_pt1 | contig 41385 bp, 43 predicted proteins | sample EPASupsiteHSE605_FD_64523 | JGI IMG/M metagenome (GOLD analysis project Ga0074193, IMG submission 64523) | Bioremediated contaminated groundwater from EPA Superfund site, New Mexico - Sample HSE6-05 | ecosystem: Environmental > Aquatic > Deep subsurface > Groundwater > Contaminated ...
TAATAAAACAAAAGAAGAAATTATTGAATGGGAAAAAGAAGGAATATTCTTCTATTATTTGCCTCCTTACAGCCCTGAATTAAATGATATTGAGAATAAATGGAATATATTAAAGCATCATTACATTCCTAAAAGAAATTTTGACAATCCAAACGACCTAGAATCAGCTATTATGGATAGTATCTCAAAATTGAATATTAAGACGTGAAAACTTTTTCTTACCTACTTATTATTAAGAATGGGGAAATTGCTCCAAGCATTATTAATCATAGACAAATTATAGAAAATCTTAATAAATTTGTTTCAAATTCTGGACTGGAAAAACTTTTATTGATACAAAACTCTTGGTTCCAGGAAAAGCTAGAAATTGTACTGAAAATATTGTTGAAGAGTTAATAAATTGGCATAAAGAGAAAGATATACCTGTTAATTGGACAAAGCTTGCTGAATCTGTTAAAAAAGCGTTTGAAGATACAAAAATACAATGGCCAGAAGGTACAGAGTTTTGTGATGAAATATCACAATGCGTTGATGTGGTAGTAGGAGAAAGACACATTGCTGCACTTCAAAAAGATATTAAAAAGTATGCATTACAAAAACACGATTTAGTTCTTATTCAGTAAATAATAAGATAACATAAACCATTATTGGGCTATGCATAGAATCCGAATGGTGCGCACCCTATACACCTGTCAAATCTCAATGACAAGGTTTTAATTGTGTTGCAAAAATTTGTGTTAATAAAATTATTTTAATTGCCTACTTTATTTTGAGAATAACTTTTATTGTACTCATTTTTTAACAAATCAGAGAAATCTGAATCAATACAGTCACTTATAAACCGTAAGAAGACGCCAAGTGATAATGGTTTTGTTATGAGATTAATTTTAAAAAATTTTGTATTGTTTTGAAATTTTATAAATTCTCTGGATTTTTTTGTACTTTCTTCAACAGTTAAGAAAATATGAGTATAACTGTCAACTTCTTTTAAAATATCCGTAATATTTTCCGAATTTGACTCGTAATCAATGATTAAATAATCAGGTCTTCTGTTTTTGAAGTATTTTGACACATATTTATTGTTTGATAAAGCAAAAATATTGCCTTTTTTATAGCCTGCATGCATTAAAATATTTGCCAGATAAACTGAATTTCTTACATTTTTATCAAAAATAAATACAACCTGATTTTTAAGAAAGTTTTGCTTTAACATTTCAATATATTTTTCTTCATCAGCATAACAATCTTCATAATAATCAACATTGATGTTTTCTATACCAAAATTAATTAACTTGTCAATCAGTTCCTCTGAGAGATAAAGACCCCTTCTAAGAAGCAACAGTCCCTGTTTCCATACATCAGCCTTTAAAATAAGGCTGTACTTTTTAAGTAATTTCTCGTTCTTAATCTTTTGAAGGCTAACAGGATTTTCCAAACAATATTCCGTCTGCATAATTTCATCCTTGAATTAGTTAACAATACCAACATGAGACTTATCGGTTTTAATACTTTAAAACTTTATAAAAACAACAAGAATTTGATGAAATTTCGTATACATGTATGATTTTTTATAGAATATAAACTTTAAACTGAAATAACAACTGTTATTATGCTTGAAAATATTTAAATTTAAGGACTAAATCCAAATAATGATTCTACCGAATAACCGGGCTTCAGAGTTACTTGGCAAAGATAAAAACAAAGCAGCAAAAGCTGCCGAGCATATAATAAATACTCCCGATATTGAAGCGTGGAAGTGTTTAATTGATAATGCTGATTATTTATTTGGATATATCAAAGAAAAAGCAGGAAAGTTTCTTGCAAAAGCCATAAATAAAGATAACATAGAAAAAGTCTTTTCATTATTCAGTTATCACTCTTACGACTGGGACGGATATCTGGTTCAGGCTTTATCAGATTATTCTGACGAAAACCTGAACATCAAATTTTTAGAACTTTTAAAAACAGGAACTGATCAGGAAAAAGCCTATGCGGCAAAATATTTTTGTTTTGTTGATGACAAAAATGCTGCAAGTGTACTTTTTGATACGGCAAAATCAGATTTTCAACCTTTAAAAATAAATTCTGCTGAAGCCTTAGGAAATTTAAAAGACGAATTTTCCTACAATTACTTTATCGGTAAGCTGCAATCACTGGATGATTGGGACAAAATTGAAGCTGCTCAATTTCTGGCAAACTATGGAAATAAAAATGCGGCTGTTCCCATGCTGAAAGCAATGTCAGAATCGGGAATGAAAGAACATATAGCTGGAGAAATAGCCGGTTTTATCAATTTATTTGAATTTTTTGAAAATCCGGACATGGAAATTCAGCTCCTTACGCTTGAAGCTTTTGACAATATTCTGTCAGGAATGGCAGAAATCTGGCCACTTACCGTTTTAATTGATTTTAAAATTTATGAATGCATTGATAAACTTATAGAAATTACAAATAAAAATCCTGATAGCCTGTTGTCAGGCAAATATGCGCAACTTCTTCTTAAAGCAAGGACAAAAGTAATTTTATTTGTTGAAAATTCTCAATATACCTTTGACGAAGAAAAGGCTATTTTAAACGAGCTTGAAGAAATTTACCATCTGTTAGTTTCTGAAAACGAAGAATTTTGGAATAAACAGTATGAAAATATAAATAAAGAGCTTATGGAAGCTGATTCAAAAAGAAAGATCTCAGCTATAAGTATAATCAATGAATTAGAATTAAAAGATTCTGTACCTTATCTGATTAAATTACTATCTAATGTCTCTGAATCCGAGATGATTATTTGTGAATCCATAATGACACTTGCAAAAATGAATCATTTAAATGATATTAGTAACATGAATGAAGTATTATCAAGAGTTGAAAATCAAAATATAGCCGCAATTATTAAAAGTGCCCTGGATATAACAAAATAAGCTAAAATTGTTTTTTTATAGCTATATATTTATTAAGAAATGTTAATAAATATTAAGAGCCTGCAATATTTTTGTATTCAAAATTTGATTTTTTAGCTTTATACAAAGATTGTAAAGCCCACGGTTTTATGAAAATTAATTGTGCAAAATTCTATCAATTTATATTTGAAACCGTACATTTCATGCGACATGCAGAACATGTCGCCACATGGGTTTTACCAATTTGACAGTTTTTAATTATCAGATTTAATGGTTCAGTAGATGAGAAAAAATTATGCGATTTTAAAACTAACCTTGAGTTAGGAGTCAGGTATGAATGAACTACAAAAATTTAACAAAGCACTATTAGTTTCAGGATTGTTTTTAGCCTTGCTAACGACCTCTTGTGCAGCTAATGCCAAAGAAAACAAAGTAGGCACACAGAGTAATCATTCACGGTCTTTAACAGTAAAAAAAGCTAATGTTGCAAGTTACAATGCCTTTACCTACAAGAAAGACCAACCAAAGGTTTTTGGTATCTATTTAAATAACAAGCAGGTTGCGTACTTTATTGAAACAGAAGGCGGATTCACTCCTGAACAAAGAGCAAAGATTTTAGTCAGCCGTTTAAATCAGTTTATTGCAAAAAAAGGAGATCCCAAAACTATACTGCCGGGATTTCAGGATGGTATGGCTATAGGAAGGGCAAACAAGGAAATTTTATTTACCGCGGACTCTAAAGTTGCTGAAACCCAGCATAAAACAAATGCAGCTCTTGCAAGAGAATGGGTAAATAATATCAGAACAGCGCTTGGCACATCAAAATTTGTCAGGGAAAATACCCTTTTAGCATCCAGAAGTGGTTTATCAGCTGCTTTTTCAAGAAAGTATTTTGAACCCGGGAACTCTGCAAGAAGTGGATTCAGTGAACAAATTGGAATAGCTTCTTGGTATGGCGGTACTTTTCACGGCAAGAAATCTGCTGATGGTAGCAGATTTAACAAATATAACTTCACTGCAGCTCATAAAACATTGCCTTTTGGTTCTCTGGTCAGGGTAACAAACCTACAAAACAGTAAAACATGTGTTGTTAAAATTACAGACAGAGGTCCATATATTTCAGGAAGGATAATTGACCTTTCCACAGCAGCTGCAAAGGAAATAGGTATATTTTCTTCAGGAATATCAAAAGTTAAACTTCAGTTAATTGGAAGTAATTAACTATTTAATTAAAAAGTTCATAACAAAAAGAGAAAGCACGGACTTTCTCTTTTTGTTATGAAGATACGGAAAAATTACATTATATTTTCTCGTATCTTCCAAGATCCAGTGTCAAGGCAATAATGACGATTCATCGACGTCGTTATTGCCTTTCACCTTCCGAGGTCGGGTGCGGAAAACCCAATTTCCCTCAAAAATCAAAGTTTTTCCGCACCCTCTATGTTAATATTTAAAATCTGGATTATTGTATAATGTGATTAGAAACAATTTAATAATATAACAGTAAGACATTAAGAAGGTTTACATTGGCTATAATTTCATCAGACAAAGAGAATAAGAAACATAAAGCAAAAAACAGCGCCAGAGAGAACGTTATTCCCTGCGAAACTGACTATGACAGGTGCTTTGAAAATAGTATAAGACCACAAACTTTTGACGATTATATTGGTCAAAGCCAGCTTAAAGAAACTCTTAAAATAAGCCTTGATGCAGCAAAACAAAGACAGGAATCTTTAGATCACCTGCTGTTATATGGTCCTCCCGGACTCGGTAAAACAACTCTTGCAGGTGTAATTGCAAATGAAATGGGTGTAAATGTTAAAATTACTTCTGCCCCCGCTCTTGAACGTCCAAGAGACCTTATCGGCATTTTAATGACAATAAAAACCGGCGAGGTGCTCTTTATTGACGAAATACACAGATTGAACAAAGTTGCGGAAGAAATTCTTTATCCTGCGATGGAAGATTTTTCCATTGACAGGACTACCGGAAAAGGTCAAAGTACAAAGACTTTAAGAGTTCCTATTCCAAAGTTTACTCTTATAGGTGCAACAACCAAAGCAGGCGCACTTTCAGGTCCTTTAAGAGACAGATTTGGCATTATTCACAGGCTTGAGTTTTATAATAATACAGAATTATCTTGCGTTGTAAAAAGGACAGCATCCATTATAGGAGCAGAGATTACGGAAGATGGTGCTTCTACTGTAGCATCACGTTCAAGAGGCACTCCCCGAATTGCAAACAGGCTTTTAAAAAGAGTAAGGGATTATGCTACAGTAAAATCAGATGGCATTATCACGAAAGATATTGCGGTTAAGTCGCTGAATTTGTTAAAAGTTGATAATCAGGGACTGGATACAACAGACAGAGATTTAATGAAGTTGATTATTGAAAATTACAACGGCGGCCCGGTTGGTATAGATACGTTATGTGCAGCTCTTGGAGAAGACATAAGGACAATAGAAGATATTTACGAACCATTTTTACTTCAATTAGGCTTTATTCAAAGAACCCCAAGGGGAAGAAAAGTTTCTCCGGCCGGTTATAAACATTTGGGCTGTAAAATTCCTTCTGCACAGCAAAGTTTGTTTTAAGAGTGGATATAAAAATGATACAGCGTTTAATTTTATCTGTTTTATTTGTGTTTTTAAACTTTTTATCACCTGTTTATGCTCATACACATGAAGAAAATGTCCAGTATGCATCAGGTATTGTTCAAAGCATTGTCTCTGAAACCCAGAATAAAACCTTACAGGAATCTTTTGGCGGAAATCAGGCGATACAGACTTTAAAAGTTAAAATAATGAACGGTGATTACAAGGGAAAAACGGTTGAAGTGCAAAACCAGTTAACTTCCAACCCTGCTTATGATATAAAAGTTCAACCCGGCGACAGGGTTGTGCTTGATATAGAAAAAAACGGAAGTCATCTTGATATCAATATCTCTGACAGAGAACGATTTCCTTCACTGTTAATTTTGAGTGGGATTTTTATTTCTCTTTTGTTAATTATTGGCGGAATGAAAGGGCTAAAATCTTTACTGTCGCTTGGAATAACTTCCAGTCTGGTATTGTTTATATTGATACCGGCAATTTTAAATAAATTTCCTATTCTTCCTGTTACAATTGCAGTAGCTGCACTTTCTACAGTACTTACGGTGTTTATAATAGGCGGATTTAACCTGAAAAGTGTTGCTGCCTGTATTGGAACTTTTGGCGGAGTTGTAAGTGCAGGATTAATCTCGTTTTTGATCATTAAAATTGCACCTCTTTCTGGTCTTCATGATCAGGAATCCATAATATTATGGTCATCAAGACCAGATTTAAATTTTACGGGACTTCTGGCTTCAGCTATGATTATCGGTGCACTTGGGGCAATAATGGACGTGGGTATTTCAATAGCAAGCAGTATAGCAGAAGTAAAAAGTGTGGATAATTCACTGACAGTTAAACAACTGATAAAATCAGGGCTAAATGTAGGCAAAGACATAATGGGAGCAATGTCAAATACATTAATACTTGCATATATAGGAAGCTTCCTGCCTTTAATTCTTCTTGCTGCAAATGCTCCTTTATTCAAGCTTATTAATCTAAATTCCATAGCAACAGAAATAACCGCCGCAGTGGGTGGCAGTATTGGCATCATACTTTCTGTACCAATTACCGCTCTTACGGCAGGATATCTGATGGGAACAAAAGTTAGTATAAATGATTCAATCAAAAGTTATGTCGAACAAAATAAAGAATAATCAGTAAGTTGAAAGTTTAAATTAAAAAGATTAAAATACCTTAATAAGCTTTGGGAAATAACATTTTATAGTGGGAGCAGAATATGTTAAAAAGAAATCTTATTGTACTGTCATTATTGACAGCTTTACTATCATCTGGAATTGCTATGGCTCAGCAAAACAATGCTGTAAACTGGCAGCAAAAAATGCAGGAAAGACAACAAAAATTTCAGGAACATCAGCAAAAGATGCAGGAAAAATTTCAGGCAAAACAGGAAAAACTTCAGGAGCGTCAGCAAATAAAACAGGAATACAGGCAAAAAACACAGGAGCTAAGACAGCAGTTCAAACAGGAAATGCAAAGTACCAGAAACAAGTACACTCAACAATAATTCCTTGTTGATAAATATAATTGCCGGTTTCTTTATAACGAGTGAAAAATTCTTTTTTCTTGTTATTCAGCGGTCTTATTTTTGTTAAAATATCTTCTATGAAAGAAGATAACTTTATAAACCTGATAAAAAATATTCTTCCTGAATCATCCCGATATATTGGTGATGATACGGCTTTTATTAAAGAAAAAGAACTTATACTTACGCAGGATACTCTGGTTGAAGATGTTCATTTTAGAATGGCTACAATTAGCCCCTATGATCTTGGCATAAAATCAATTGCTGTCAATTTAAGCGATATTGCAGCAGCCGGAGGAATAGCGGAATATATTCTTGTATCGCTTTCACTTCCTGAAAATATTGATGAAAATTTTGTTAAGGACTTTTATAAAGGAATTAACCATATATGCAGAAAATATGATGCTTTAGTTGTTGGAGGCGATCTCACAAGAGCATCCAAAATAACAGTAAGTGTCTCTGTGATTGGATACAGTGAAGGGTTAAAACCTGCAAAGAGAAGTAATGCAAAAGTTGACGATGTTGTTATTACTGTTGGCGAATTTGGATCAAGCACAGCAGGTCTATGGCTGCTTGAAAACAAAATTGATGATATTTCTCCTGATATTGCAGACAAATTTATTAAGGCTCATGTAAACCCTGTTCCTCTTTTAATGGAGGGACGAATGATAGTAAAATATTCTAACACCCCTCCAGCACTCATGGATGCCAGTGACGGACTTGCTGATGCCCTCTATAAAATTTCTGCTTTGAGCGGGGTGAGTATGGAAATAAATTACAACGAAATTTCAATTGATAAAAATCTGAAAACTGTCGCTGACAAAGCCGGCATAAATCCTGTTAAATGGGTATTATATGGCGGAGAAGATTACGGGCTTGTTGGTACTGCATCAAAATCAGTATATGAAAAATTATTAGCTGATAATATTTCAGTAAAGGCAATAGGTAAAGTAATAAAACCTGAAAATTCTTCTGAAGTTATGATTAATTATGACAACAACATAATTAAAATAAATTCAGACACACTCAACAATGAAGCTTTTAGTCATTTCAAATAAAAATGATAATATTGGAGGGTATATATGAAAATCACTGCAATAATTGCCGCTGCCGGATCAGGTAGCCGCTATGGCCAGGATACAAACAAACTCCTTGAAAACCTCAATGGTATACCTGTTATTGCCCGTACTTTAACGGTTATTGCGACAAGTCATGAAATTGACAACATTATCATTTGTACTTCCGAAAAACTTATTCCTGAAATTGAGATTATAATTGAGAAATTTAAAATAAAAAAAGTGTCAAAAATCATTCTGGGCGGCAAAACAAGGCAAGAATCAGTTTTTAAAGGACTGGTAGAAGCCTATGACTACAAGCCTGATTTTGTATTAATTCATGATGCTGCAAGACCCCTGATAACAGAAGAAATAATAAATAATGCAATAGACTGTACAGCTAATAAAGGAACTGCAATAGTAGCTGTACCTACAAAAGATACAATAAAAAAAGTGGATACAACTACAAATAAAATAATAGAAACTCTCAACAGGGAAGAATTATGGAATATCCAAACTCCGCAGATATTTAAATACAGCGAACTGTTTCAGGCGCATAGAAATTTTGAGGGCACCGACGTAACAGACGACTCTGCCCTGATTGAAAAACTTGGCATTCCTGCTTTCGTGGTGATGGGCAGTTATTCAAACATAAAAATAACCACAAAAGAGGATCTGCTTTATGCGGAAATGCTTTTAACAAACAATCTACAAGATTACTAAATTTTTTCTCATCAATTATTGACATTTATCATATAACCTACGGTGGGTTGATAGACAGGTATACCAATTCTACGATAGGTTTAAGGCGGATTCAAGGATTTTTAAAGAATATTTGTCTGCTATAATCCAGCTTTTTATCTCTATTTCAGGGATTTCTAAAGCGATTGACAGTTTTGTTAAAACAGTTTTGGAAACAGATACTTTTCCTGTGAGCATTTTATTTACAGAACTCTGGTCATACTTTGCAAGTTTGCTTAACTGTGTTCTGGACATGTTTCTGCTTTGCAGGATTTCATCAATTTTTATGGTCATGATTAATTTATCAGTGTTTTTTGATTCTTTTTTTACCTGTATGGCATGTTCCAGAACTTCTTTGGAATATGTATCCACTAGAATCAAGCTTTCAAATTCTTCTTTAGATATTTCTAAAACAGGCAGAATTTTTTCTTTAGCCTCTTTTGTAAAAGCTCTTTTTCCATTTATCATTTTATTTAAATTTGAAAAATCATAATCGATTAGTTGAGATAATCTATTCCTTGATAAATTTTTATCTTCTAACAATTTATCTATTTTAGCTGTAATAACTGACATTTGATAATTTCCTACTTAGGTCAAATTTTTCCCTTGACATTTCTTTTCACATGAGATATAGTGATTAAGGTTCAGACAAGAATTGAGACTTACCCTAAATTTAAGTGGAAGATACCTATCCTATCCTTAACTTACCATTGGGAGAGAGAGCATAGGCTGTTTCCACTGCCGGGGTCTGAATATTCTCAAGTTCAGGCTCCGGTCTCTCTTTATATTATTATTTCCCTGTTAAAAACAGGGGCAGTTTTTGTACAGTTTAAATTTTATCATAAATGGGCTTTTTATATGAGAGACCATTGCATAACCTAGAAAATTTGTTTTTTCTTGTTATGCAATGGTCGACCCTTGAAAAGGTGAAAGGCAGTGACGGCGGCGAGGAGCCGGCGACACTGCCTTGACACTGGATTGCACAAAATGCTACTTTTTTAAAGTTATGCAACGGTCTTTGAATGAGAAAGAAAAAGAAGAAATCTTAAGAGAACGTCTTACGATTCTCGTAAACTACATTGAAGTTGCAAAGTTTTCTATTGATTCCGCTCTAAATACCCTTGCTTCTTTCGACGATCTTAACTACATTATTCATCACTGGGGAAAGTACAAGGATATCTTTAACTCTGATTGTAAATAAATAAACTCCAAGTCTTTTTGTTTTTTATATAGTTTAAACGTTACATAATTTATGTATTCTGCTGTAGCTTAAAAATATTTTTTACTGTTTACAGGTACAAAATTATCATCCATAACAAGTTTTGTATCCCTGTCTGTTCTGACCTGAACCTGATAGCCTGCAGGTAAAGTTGCTTCTGTGCCTCTTAGAAGCAGGCAAATAGGGGTTAAGACAAAAGATAATGCTACGGATAAAACCATTTTATCTTCACCTTTTTTATTAATTATCCCGTTTAAAGGCACTTTTTTGCCATTTACTGCTTTCACATAATCAAAATTGATGGTCATTTTGCCGGCTTTGCCTACTCTGCCCCTGCTGATAAGTTCTGATATAATTCCTGTTGCCCTTGCACCTTCTCTGATAAGGACAAAATCACCCAGCTTAATATCATCAGTAACTACAAAATTGACTTCATCACCTTCCCTGTTTAAGCCGGTAGAAATTTTATCAACAAGCTTTAGCCTGATTCTCGTGCCATTTTCAAGAATAACTTCATTTCCGTAAGAAGTTTTGCACATTCCAATGTTTATAAAAATCAATATTAAAATAAAGCTAATAAATTTTTTTATCACCGCTTAACCCTCGTTAAATGTTACTTATTATATTTGATTCAAGATCGAAAGTATTATCTCCGTCAGAAACATTTTTTATGATAATTTCTGTTGCTTTTTTGTGCTTTTTAGGGATAAATACGAATGTTGAATAGTAGTCATCTTCAAATAAATGCTTTGGTTTAAAAGTATTTTTCTTTATATTGTCTTCCAGAGTACCATTTGAAGTACTTGAATAAGTGATGGTTCCAATAAACACTACTGCACCAAGTATACAAATAACCAGAGGGAAAGTAATAATACCTCGTAACACAGTATGTCTCTTGGCCTTTTGATAAATTAAAGCATTTGAAGGAATTTTGTAACTGATACCCCTGTATACATAATAAACATTGTAAGGTAACGATATTTCCCTGCTGTTTTTATTGGATATATCAAGTCTTACCGCAATATATTTTTTCAACACCAGTTTGTCAACTTCTCCAATCAATGCTGACTTATCAACTTTTTCAGCAGTTAATTTTACTTTATTTATTTCATTGGCAAAACAAAGAGGTGATACGGTCAAATAAAATAATGAAAAGATAATATGTATAATTAAATATTTACGCATGTTAGTTCAAATACTTTCCCAAATTTCCAGCTTTTATTTTTATAAGATAAAGAAAGAATATATTCAATTAAAGTATAAAGAATATTTACTTTCTGATACGTATATGTAGTAAACCTGTTTTGAATGTTATAATAATGTAGGATTCAGGCTAGAAAGAATAAATTAAGTTAATATGGAAAAAAGAAAGTATCTGGGAATAATGTTTAACTGTTGTAATGTCTACAACAGAATTTATATTAACAAAGAAGGAACCGCCTATACAGGATTTTGTCCAAAATGCCGTAGAAAAGTAAGTATAAAAGTTGGAGAAGGCGGAACGGATAACAGATTTTTTACAGCACAATAATAAAAAAGACCTTAAAAAGGTCTTTTTTATTTATTTTAATTTATCTTATTTTTACACCCAGCCAGTATTGCTTACCATTGTAACCGGAACAGGTACAGGCTGAGAAATCAGCTCTTTTGCCTTTTTAGCTATTTGGACAGAAAATTCTGATTTTACATTCAGGTGAATTGTTCTGAAATTAACCTTTGTTTTACCGTCCTGAATATTTTTTACTGAAGATTCTTTTACCAGAAGTTCAAGCTGGCTGATGGCATAATTAAGATTGTTGCTGCAATCGGATTCAAAATCAATTGTTCCGTCAACATTGTATTTTCTGTCAAGAAGAACTTCTGGAGCAACCCTTAAGTTTGCAATCTCTCCGGCTTTTTCCAGAGTATCTCCAACCGCACCGACAAGAACCAACCATGGGTCTATTTTTGCGATTGCTTTTGCAATAGAAACGCATGTATCCAGGTCGCATGCTGCCTGCTTATACAAAGCTCCATGCGGTCTTACATGTTCTATAGTAACATCATAAGCCTTTGCAAGCGCATTTAATGCACCGATCTGATATAAAACTATAGCCTGTATTTCCTCATCAGAAAGATTCATGGCACGATACCCAAAGCCCTGAATATCGGGATAACCAATATGTGCGCCAATAGCAAGATTACGTTCTTTTGCAGTTCTAAGTGCTTTCATAATAGTAACAGGATCGCCTGAATGAGATCCGCAGGAGATATTAACTGAACTAACGTACGGCAGGATACTAAATTCAAGATCGTTTTTGTATACACCGTAACTCTGACCAATATCGCAGTTCAAATCTAAAAATATTTGTTTTTGATGATTTTGTTCTTTTTTTATATTTGATAATGGAATCATGTTTACACCTTTTATTATTCTCAATTAATATTATATCCTATGAAAACCATGAGTCCATACTCGTCGAATAGAAAACCTTAATAACATTTGTATAATAAAATTATGGAATATTTTATTGTCATACTTAAAATGATCTGGCTGATGCTGCCTGCATATCTCTCTAACCCTGCTGCTACTTTAATTGTTGCAGCTACCGGATCAGGCAGGCCAATAGATGGCGGTAAATATATCGGCAAAGAAAGAATTCTTGGCGATGGAAAAACATATAAAGGACTTTTTTTCGGAATTTTTTTCGGGATGATAACAGCTGTTGTTCAAAATTTAATAAATAAATATTTTTTGAATAATATGCTTCCGCTATTTGATATTATACCTGTAATAACACTTCCAGCCGGTGCTCTTTTAGGTGATTTAACGGCAAGCTTTTTCAAAAGGCGGCTCAGATTAAAAAGAGGACAGGCCTTTCCTCTGGTTGATCAGCTTGATTTTGTTTTTGGGGCATGGATTTTAACATATTTTCTGTCTACTTACTGGTTCATAAAATATTTTTCCTGGCAAATAATGCTTGCAACCTTAATTTTAACCCCTGCATTTCATCTTATGTTCAATCTTGCCGGATATAAACTTGGCGTAAAAAAAGAACCTTGGTAAAACGAGTAAAAATAGGCTTCTGAATGAACTCAAATTTATATTTATGTATAGTTATTGAGAGCGTTTACTATACATAAGTCTCCAAATAAAAAATAGGCCAAAAAGAGAGGCCTATTGGGAGGAGTTTGAGGGGTAAATGAGGGTAATTGAGGGTAATGTAAAACTGTAAGTTTTATATTTTAAACTTATGTACTTGTATAGGTATTTAGCTTCTACCTGTAATTGTTTCTCCAAACGCTCTTCCACCGATTGAACCTGCTAAAGACCTTATAACACAAGCTGCACCGGCAACAACAAACTTTGCAATTCCATAGCGTTCAGGTATTATTTCTTCAACTGTTTTTGCTATTTTTGTCGAGTCAAGAACACTTTCAACAGCATACATTCCCAGCAAACTTGAGCCTTCTTCAACTCCTGCTTTAAGTTTGCTGTCCTTATCTTTAACAACATTGTGAATGGAATTTGCGTACATACAAACATTTGTTAAATCGGAACATACACCTGTAAACTTTTTAACAGAATTAAAAACTGAAGAATTATCAAGAGTTGCAGCAACGGTCTTTGCATTTGACTTTAAAGCTGATGCTGCCTGAACATTTGTCTTTGACAATTCTGTATCAATTTCATCAATACTTTCTACCGCACTATGAGCCGCTTTATCAAGGTTACCAAGTAAACTGACACTATTTGTAGCAGCTATTGTAGGATCAGATGCGTTTTCTATTTTATTAGTTTTGTTGCAAACCAATAAGGCACTTTCTGTAAGATTACTGATAGCATTATCGCCCATCATTTCCCCTAACTTTAATTCATGGTTATGTATCTAACTTTCCATTTACCTTCTTATTATTATAAAAAAAATCAAAAGTGAAAAATTGCTAAAATACTTAAAAATCTTAAGAAATATTAACAAATATTATTCATACAAAAATTCTTTTTACAGTAAATTAATTAAAAAACAATGGCTATCTTATGAAAACCATTGTTTTTTATGGATAAAGAAATTTAAACACCGTATTCTAAAGGATAACCTGCTTTTGCCCAGGCCTCTGTACCGCCTTTTAAACTGATTAATTTATCATAACCGTTATCTTTCAAAAAACTTATAGCTTTTTTGCTTCTGTTGCCATTCTTGCATATAACAATAACGATTTTATCGTTTGGTATGTTTCTAAATGAATGTTTAAACTTTGAAAGCGGTATATTAACACTTCTGGCAATGTGTCCTTTATAATATTCTTCCTGTTCCCTGACATCAACATATACATAACCGGGCACGTAACTGTGGCTGATGATTTGCAGAGGGCTTTCTTCTTTAATCCTATTTATAATTATGTTTCTCAGCATTACATATATAATAAGAGCTGTTATCAGAATTGGAAATATAGAATTTAAATTTAAAGATGATAATGAAAATTGCATTATATTCTCCTCTTTAAGTTTTTTTATTATAATTATAAATCAATCTACAGCATGGATGTCAATTTTTTATATTTTTTATAATTGCAGTCAAATTACCGGTTGCTTGAGGCTTTGCAAGTGCAATATTTATTTTTTTCATAGCGGTTAACTTCTCGTCATTATTTAATATTTCCAGAATAATCTTGGTCAAACTTTGCCGGTTACAATCCTTATCTTCCAGATAAGCCGATGCACCGGCTTTTACAAGAGCTTTTGCATTGTATTTCTGATGATCCGCAGCAGCGTATGGATATGGTATCAATATAGAAGGAAGTCCACTCAGATTAAGCTCGGATATACTTAAGGAACCTGCCCTTGAAACAGCAAGGTCTGCTGCTGCAAGAGGTACAGACATATTATCAAAATACGGTTTGATAATATAACTGGAATTTTCTTTAAATTCCGGCCACTTTTCAGAAAGCTGTTTCATATACTCCTCATAATTCTTTTTGCCTGTCTGATGAATAATTTGCAGGTTATGCTCGCTAATTAAAGCAGAAACCGACTCCATCATTGCATTATTAATAGTTTTTGCCCCCTGTGACCCGCCCATAACCAGCAGTGTTTTTTTGTTGATATCCAGATTTAATTCCCTTAAGGCAGCTTCTTTCTCAATGCTGCTAATATTCGATCGTATAGGATTACCATTTACAACTACATTTTTTGAATTAATATAGTTTTTAGCTTCTTCAAACGCAACTGACACTGTTTTTGCCCATGGCGACATAAACCTGTTTACTATGCCGGGATGTGCATCGGGGTCATGAATAACAAAAGGGATTTTAAGAATAATTGCCGCAATTAAAACAGGTCCGCTGACATAACCTCCTGTTCCAAGTATTACATCAGGCTTTATTTTTCTTAACTGGATAAGAGCATCTCCAATAGCTTTATTTAATTCCAGCAGCCATTTTATTATGCTAAAGCCCGGTTTTCTGGGCATCCCGGAAATAGAAACCGGAATGAATTCCAGTTCTTCATTTGCGGCTATATCTTTCTCCATATTTTTAGGACAGCCTATATAGTAAACCTTTTCTACTTCACTGTCAGCATTTAACGCCTGAGCAACCGCTATAGCAGGATAAATATGTCCGCCGGTTCCACCTCCGGTTACTGCTGCGATTAATTTTTTTTCATTATTTGCCATTCTGTACCTGCTTTAAACAGTTGCGTAATTCTCTTCCACATGGATTTTCTTAACCCTTTTTCTTGAGATATTTAACAGGATTCCAAGCATAAAGAGTGTAATAACAGCAGACGAACCGCCATAACTTATTAAAGGAAGCGTTACACCGGTTACCGGAAGCACTCCTTCTGCTACTCCTATATTAATGAACGCCTGTAAACCGATTGAGAAAGTTATTCCAAATGCTACATACTTTCCAAATAAATCAGGACACCTTCTTGCAATTGAAAAACCTCTGTAAGTAAAAGCAAGAAAAATTCCTATTAATATTGTACATCCAATAAGCCCAAATTCTTCCGATATAACCGCAAAAATAAAGTCAGTATGTCTGAAGGGCAACCAGAACAGCTTTTGCTTTGAATTTCCGAAACCGACTCCAAAGATACCGCCTGAACCAATTGCATATAGTGATTGAATCAGATTATATCCTGTTCCCTGTGGATCTGCCCAAGGATTTAACCATCCGGTTATCCTTTTTAACTGATAAGGAGTCGATAAAATATGTTTATAAATAAAGGGTGCAAGTGCCAGAGCACCGCCTCCAAGCAACATAGGTGAAGTGCCGGCAGTTAATAGCATAGCAGCAGTTACAAAAGTAATTATCATTGATATACTTAAGTTTGGTTGCTTAAAAATAAGCGCTATCATAATCAATATTAAGAAAAGATGTTTTACTAACTTTTGATCAAGCAAAGATTTTGCATTTACCAGAGCAGCTGATAATAGTAGTACACTGCCTATCTTGGCAAGTTCTGACGGTTGAATAGGCAGCCCTACAAGCCATCTTGATGCTCCGTAACTTGTCCTGCCAAGTCCCGGAATATAAGTTGCACCAATAAGCACTATGGTTACTATAGAGAAAGGAACAGCCAATTCCTGCCAGTATCTGTAATCAAATCTTGATGCCATAACGAGAAGTACACCTCCGAAGCATAAAAAGCAAACATGTTTGATTACATAGTATGCAGGATTATGATAAACTTCCAGACCTTCTGGCGCACCAGCGCTGAATATTGCCAGTGAACCAAATACAACAAGTGCTATTATAATAGCCACAAGTATACTGTCAGGTGGGGCAAGTATAATATTTGATTTTTTTTTCTTACTTTTTTCCCTTTCCTTAAACAGGGCTAAGCGTTTTTTTCTTAATGACATAGTCTTTAAATACTCGTCCTCTTTCTTCATAGTTTTTAAACATATCAAAGCTCGCACATGCAGGTGAGAATAATACAGGGCCTGACTTCAGAGCAAATGCAAAATCAACTGCTTCTTCAAGGGATTCAGACCTGTTTATGCAGGTGTAACCCGATGATTCAAGAGCAGCCTGAAATCTGTCCGCTGCTTCTCCAATCAGAACAACAGAAACAGCATGTTCTTTTACTGACTGTACAAAATCATTCAGATCAGTTCCTTTATCTCTTCCGCCTGCAATTAAAACAACCTGTTTGTCCTCAAAAGCATTCAATGCACATATAACTGAATCACAGTTTGTAGCTTTTGAATCGTTGTAAAAATCAATGTCATCAATTGTATCAACATATTCAAGCCTGTGTTCCGGCGGTTTAAAATTGGCTATTGTGGATTTAATAACTTCCGTATCAATTCCAACAATTTTTGCAACAGCAATTGATGCCATAATATTTTGATAATTATGTTTTCCAATCAATGAAACATCTTTAATATCAATGATATTTTCTATTTTACCTTTACTTTTGTACACTATTTTATTTTTTTGTATGTAAACAGAAGTATCAGGCATTTCTCTTCCAAAATATACAATCTTTGAACTGCTTCTGTTTTTCAAATCCAGCACTTTAGGATCACATGCATTCAATATTGACCAGGATGGCGATTTATAGCCGGTAAATAATGAAGCTTTTGCTTCAAAATAAGCTTCTTCCGAACCATGCCAGTTTATATGATCAGGAGCATAATTAATAAATAAAGCTATTTGCGGTTTAAAGGTTTTGCTTGAATATATTTGAAAGGAACTGAGCTCTGTAACATAGTAGTCAACATTACTATCAACCAGTGTAATAGGCGGCAAACCAATGTTTCCGCATGCAGGCGCATTTAAACCGGCATTTGCCAAAATTTCAGATACCAGCTTTGTAGTTGTGGTTTTGCCGTTTGTTCCTGTAATGGCAATAAACGGTTTGTCTGTCTCTTTATACGCAAGTTCAATTTCGCTGATAATCTGAATATTATTATTTTGCGCAAGTTTAATTACTTCTGAATGAGGTGGAATACCGGGACTGACTATAATTAATTCAGCATTTAAAATGGTTTCTTCTTTATGTCCGCCCATTTCAACCTTTATGCCCAGTTTTCCCAGTTCCTGTATTTTTTCTTTATCAACAGGGGTTTCATCCCTTTTTTCACTGATGGTACAATTTGCCCCCCTGGCTGCCAGATATTTGGCGGCAGCTATTCCGCTCAATGAAAAACCTAAAATTGTAATATTTGTATCTATCCAATGTCTCTTCATATTTTTTCTCTTTTATGTGTGCTTATCCCAGATAAAATTTTAAAAATCCGCCTGCCAGCGCAAAAAATATTCCTACAACCCAGAATGTGTAAACAACTCTTTTCTCTGACCATCCCAAAAGTTCGAAATGATGGTGAATAGGGCTCATTTTAAAAATTCTTTTTCCCGTTGTCTTAAAGCTTATAACCTGCAAAATTACTGATAAAGTTTCTATTACAAATATTCCACCTATAATTAACAGCCACAATTCGAACTTGCCGATGACAGCAAGAGTCCCTAATACACCTCCCAGTGCCAAACTTCCCGTATCACCCATAAAAATTTTTGCGGGGTATCTGTTGTAGTATAAAAATCCGATACAGCTTCCTGCTATAGCGGCTGATATAATAGCCATATCATGCCTGCCCATCAGCATAAAAATTGCTGTAATAACAGTTAAGGCAAAAGCAACAGTACCTGAAGCAAGCCCGTCAAGGCCGTCTGTTAAGTTAACAGCATTTGAAAAGCCTACTATTATAAATATAGCAAAAAACGGATAAAAAACGCCGAGATCTAGATTAGCAAAACCAAATAGTGAAACTGTCCTTTCGCCTGTATAGGTCATATATAAAGCTGGAATTGAAGCTATTAAAATCTGAAGCAGAAGTTTGCCCCTGGCTGTTAAACCTTTATTCTGATGTTTTGTTATCTTGGCAATATCATCTTTAAATCCGATAAAAGTAAATAAACTAAAGGCAACTAAAACTATTAATGATTCAATACTTGTTCTCTGGTCCATAATAAGCGACAAAATCGCACCAAATATTGCAGGAATTACAATCATCAGGCCACCCATTGTAGGTGTCCCCGTTTTTTTTATATGAGAAGCAGGACCATCTTCCCTGATAAACTGTCCATATAGGTGCTTTTTTAAATAATCAAGATAAGGAACTCCCGCTAATAGTGTTAACAGCATCGAAAGTAAAGCCGATACATAAACTAACATTTATTTACTCCTGCATTTGTGAGTTTTTCAACAATATTTTCAAAAGACATACACCTTGAAGCTTTTAACAGCACAACCGAATCAGGTGTTAATGTTTCTAATAAATATTCTACAACTTCATCATTTCTAGTAAACGATTTAATTTTAAATTTATCATTTTCTACACATAAATCAGTTTTAGTTTCGACGCATAAAGATTCTGCAATGTATGCCGCTTTATCTCCAACGGTGATTAACTCAGAAATTGGTTTATCTTTTACAAACTCTCCGATTTCAGCATGCAAACTTTTTTCATATTTACCTAATTCTGCCATGTCCCCAATCACAAGTATTATTTTCCTGCCCGAATAAGAACTTATTACAGCATGAATTGCCGCTTTTACAGAATCAGGATTGGCATTATAGCTGTCATTTATAATTTTTATATTATTTTTGTAATTAAAAACCTGCCATCTGTTCTCAATTGAACTGTATAAAGCCAGTCCTTCCGCTATTTTATCGGGGGACATACCTGCTATCATACCAACCTTAATAGCAGCAAGCGAGTTAATTATATTGTATTCTCCAGGAACGTTTAATTTGTAAACATTGCCATTACATGAAAATTCAGAACTGTCAGCATCTATTTTAAGAATATCAACATCTTTCAAACTGTAATAACAGGTTTTTCCTTCCCATTTAGCATACTTTTTAACCAGTTCATCATCATACGCAATCAAAATTCCCTGTTTGTCAAGGTAAGCAACAATTTCACACTTTGCCTGCGCTATTTTTTCCCTGCTGCCCAGCCTTCCTATATGTGCAGTGCCAATATTTGTTATTACTGCAATATCCGGCTCAGAATATTTTGATAAAAGCTCAATTTCTTTTAACGCTCTCATACCCATCTCAACAACAAGAAATTCCGTATCATCAGGCATTCCAAGCATGGTCTGGCAAAGACCTATTTCGTTATTATGGTTAAGTTTTGATTTATGGGTTTTATACTGCTGAGACAGTACGGAATAAATCAGTTCCTTGGTTGTAGTTTTGCCGCAGCTACCTGTTACAGCAACTACAACAGGATTAATTTGCTTTCTGGCATAATTTGCAATCTGTAAATACGCTTTTAATGTGTCTTCAACTTCAATTACAAAAGAAGCATCTTCAAAAACAAAGTTTGTATGTATCTTATCAATTAAATACCCCTTAATTCCTTTTGATAATGCTGCATTTATAAAATTATGCCCGTCAAAGTTTTCACCAGTTAAAGGTAAAAATATTTCTTCTGTAGAAATATTTCTTGTATCTGTTGATATAGTAAAAGATCCCGAAATGTCTTTTCCCCTAAGAAGTTTGCCGCTTGTTACTTCCAGAATTGTTTTAACCTGAAATTTCATTTTATTTTACCCAGTTCATTTATCTAATTTAATTAATTATATTAGAAAATTTTGCAGTAAAACAAATTTTTTTAGATATCAGCAGTATTAGCTAAAAACGTTTGTAAGATGGTGTTCTTGTCTATCATCCGGTCAGTATATAATAATATCAATAGTTCATGGCTCCTTCTTGGAGAACCTTTGCTGTACAGCCATAACTTGTCGTATAACTAGTACTGTTTATATCACAGCTAAAACTATCATATATTCCTACTGGATATATTCCTGTTTTAGTTATTCTAAATTCATGATAATCTCTACCTATTTGGTTTGGCCCCTTTTCTCCATTTATATCAATAAATATATCTCCACACAAAGATCCATATATTGGACTATCTGCAGTACCACCTGTTGGATTAGTAGTACAATTTTCATCAAAAATCTGAACCCACATCATAGTACCATCTGCCAGAATTGCTTTGCCATACGAAGATCCTAATGATGTTTCTACGTTATCATATACAATTGTTCCTTTAAGAGTCCTAAGAGAAGAAGTATACCAACAACCTGTGCTGGAACCACAATTTTTAACCACATTTAATTTTGTTACAAAAGCATTCATTGCATTCTTTGATGCTGATGTACCACAAAAATAAGAAGAACCTGAACAATTAAAGTTGGGATTATTCAAAATCGATCCACCTGCATCCAAAGCTAATAATTTAAAAGCCTGTTGAAGAACAGCAGATTCTTTTTTTAATTTTGTAACATATTCAGCCTTTTGAGTTTCATTAATGAGCGCAGGTACAACTAAACTTGCCACAACTCCTATTATTAAAAGAGTTATTAATACTTCTGCAAGGGTAAAAGCTATTATTTGTCTGATTTTAACAAAATTTTTAGGTATAAATTCAAACAATTACATAATCCATCCAGTAAAAGTAATTATAAATATAGTTAAATCAAGTATAACAATACTTAGTATATGTGTAATCATTTAATAATATTAATAATTCATTGCCCCTTCTTTTAAAACTTTTGCTGTGCAACCAGCACTTGTTGACCACGTACTACTATTTATATCACAACTAAATCCATCATTGTTCGCTCCTTCTGGATATAAACCTGTTTTTTTTATCATGAAATAAAACATATCTCTGCCTATTGTATTTGGACCCGAAGTTCCATTAATATCAATCATTATGTCTCCACAATTTATATTGCAACCTGAATTATTAATACTAACATACATCATAGTTCCATCTGCTAAAATTGCTTTACCGTAATACATATTCATATCAAAATCCAAATGACTATTTCCATATCCATTCCCTAGAAATTTACGAAAAGAATTATGAAAACATCCCATATCATTACCACAATTTTTAGTCAAATTGAGTTTACTTGCAAAATCATTCATAGCATTTGCAGATGCATTGGATTTGCAATAAGTTGAAGAAATAGAACAATTAAAGTTAGGATTATTCAAAATCGACCCGCCTGCATCAAGAACCAGTAATTTAAAAGCCTGTTGAAGAATAGCAGATTCTTTTTTTAATTTTGTAACGTATTCAGCTTTTTGAGTTTCATTAATAAGTGCAGGTACAACTAAGCTTGCCACAACTCCTATTACTAATAGAGTTATCAACACTTCTGCAAGAGTAAAAGCTATTATTTGTCTGATTTTAACAAAATTTTCAGGTATAAATTCAAACAATTATATAATCCTTTCAGTAAAAGTAATTATAAATGTGGTTAAATCAAGTATAATAATGCTTATTATATATGTAATCATTCAATAATATTAATAATATGCAGTTAAACAAACGTATTGGAAATAATCGGCTTTTTCGTATAAACTTAAGAATAATAAAATCTAAAAGGGAAATTCAGTATGAAAAAATTTCTTTTATTATTTTTATCCTTGTATTTGTTTGCACTTCCTGCATTTGCCCAGCTTGAAATAAATCTCAGCTCAGGCAAACATGGCGGCGTATTGTTAAGCCGTGAATATCCTGTTGTTTATAAGCCTACAAAACTCATTATCGGGCAGGAAAATATTTTTAAAGTAAAAGCTTCTCCAAAAAATATTGTTACTTTAATGGTTTCCGGTTCTAACTCAGGAGCAAACACTTTTTATGGACAAACTTTAAGGCTTGGTTCCAATTTTGAAACAGTAAAAGGTGTTGTGCCAGAAAACGGACTTCTGGAGCTAAAATTCAATATGCCAAACAACAAGGAACTGAATGGCAAGGCTGTTTTTTTTGAAGTTGCTGTATCAAAAGACGACTCTTTTAAAGATATAAAACTTGCAAAAATAATGGGAGAAGATTGCAGTGAAACATCTTCAAATGAAATAGCAATTTCTTTGCCGCCACAGGATGTTTCAAAACCGTCATTATCACCAATGCTGCCAATGATGCCTCCTGAATTTGCCCGGGCTATTGATACGGTTGAAAAAAATAAGAAAAACAAAAACAATAATAGCAACAATGACAACGAACAAGATTATAACCAGTATATGTATGATAATATGTATCAAACACCTGCTTATATCAGAAATTTAAATGCACCGGAATTAATGAACACCCCAAGATAACAAAGCAGTTTTTATTTTAAAGGAATATTACGTGGAAAAACTTAAAATAGCTCTTATTCCTCTTGATAACAGGCCTGTTAGTTATTCGTTACCTGTTCAAATCGCACAATTAAACAAAAATATAAATATATTTGTTCCTCCCAGAGAATTGATCGGTGGTTTGACTCACAATACAAATATAAATGAAGTATTATCCTGGTTAAATAATCTTTTAAACAATGAAAATATAGATAACGTAATATGTAGCCTTGATTCTATAATTTATGGCGGGTTGATTCCGTCAAGAAGAAGTCCTGATAGTGAAGAAACAGTTAAAAACAGGGTTGAAGAATTTAAAAAACTAATCGTTGAATACAAAAAAAGAAAAAATTTAAAAGTCCTTGCTTTCAGCAGCATTATGCGGATTTCAAACAATAATTATAATGAGGAAGAAAAAGAATACTGGAATAAATACGGTGAATTGATTTTTAAATATTCATATCTGACCCACAAAATTTCCGAGTTTCCTGAACTGGATGACCAGAAAGAACTGAATCAGGTATTCAGTCAGATTCCTGAAGAAATTTTGGTTGACTATATTGAAACAAGGCAAAGAAATTTCAATATAAACAAGCTTTATCTTGACTTTGCAAAAGACAAAATAATTGACTATATGGTGTTTAGCCAGGATGACACAGCTAAATACGGCTTTAACGTTCAAGAATCAAAAAATATAAGGGCTCTAATAGATGAACAGCATTTGGAATCCACTGTAAACGTCCAAACAGGAGCTGACGAAATTCCATCGGACCTTTTAACAAGATGTATTACAGAATCTATAGGAAAAAAAACATCAATTTATCCGGTTTTTTCAGTTGAAAGCGGAAAAAATGTTGTTTCAAGATATGAAAACAGAACCATTGAAGCATCTGTTATCGGCCAAACCAGTTTGTGCGGCGCAAAAATTGCGAATGCTCCTGAAAATGCAGACATATTACTGTTTGTTCATACACCTGTAGCAACACAAAATGACCACTGCATGAACATACACACAGAAATGGAAAACATCGGAGCGGTTAATTTTTGCATTTCTACCATTAAAAATTCAAAAATACCGGTAATAATAGCGGATGTCGCATGTGCCAACGGAGGAGATAATCTCCTTGTCAGGAGTCTACTTGGAAATGGCATTGATTTAAGTAAAATTTATTCTTACGCCGGATGGAATACAACGGGAAATACTTTAGGCTCTGCTATTTCCATTGGATTATCAAGGTACTGTGCAGAAAAAACATATGGGTTTAATCCTGAAAACTTTAAAAAGTTATTTCTTGTAAGGTTAGCTGATGATTGGGCTTATCAAACAATTATCAGACAAAAGATAAGGGCAATTACATCCGAAGCAGATACAAATTTACTGGCAGAAGAGCTAAAACCGTTTGTATTAAATCTCGCACAAAAAATTAATCTGCACCTTTCGGAATTAAGTCTTTCTTTTCCGTGGAACAGGACTTTTGAGGTTGAAATTGATCTGTAGAATTGTATGGGAGTGTTGACGAATAGTTAAATAGCTCTTATTTTCTATTCATCAACACTCCCCTTAACAAAAGTGGAAAACGGCGGAAACGGTCAGTTTTCGGCGTTTTGACACTAGCCGGCGGGGACGTAAGATGAATAGAAAAAACGTAGTTTTTTGTATTCGTCAACAGTCCCTGTATAGATTAATTTCTGGTTCTGGAAAAAGCAATTTGCCCGTTTATTATGGTTGTATCAACATCATAAGTATTGCCGCGCTTGTTCCAGATAACAATATCAGCAGTTTTGCCAATATCAATAAAACCGGAATCAGGTATCCCGAGATTTTGCGCAACGTTAAGAGAAGCATATTTCAAAAATCCCGACAGGTCTGTAAATTTCCACTGAAGAAGATTTTTCAGGACAGTATCAAGGAAAACCAGACTTCCTGCAAAAGTACCGTCAGTATTTACAGCTTTTCCTTCTTTCCTGAATATCTGCTGCCCGCCAAATATGACAGAATCCTGTTTTGCCTTATTTAAAGGCAGGCTATCACTTACTAAAATAATTTTAGAATCAGGCTTTACCCTTAAAATCAAATCTACTATTGCAGGATGAAGATGCAAACCGTCAGCTATTACCTCAACATACATATTATCATTTATAAGTGCTTCTCCTACTATACCTGGATTTCTGTGGTGTAAAGAAGTCATAGCATTAAACAAATGCGTAACCTGTTTTAATCCAAGCTTATTAGCTTTTTGTATTAATTCAAGAGTAGCATTTGTATGACCAGCAGATGGAATTATATTCTTTTCTGCAAGATATTTTGTGAGTTTTAAGTCTTTATCAAGCTCAGGGGAATAAGTTACTATTTTTATATTTTCGTTTTCTATTCGTTTAAAATTCTCAATAGAAGGGTTTTTTATTTCATGTTCAGGATGAATACCTTTATATTTAGGACATATAAAAGGACCTTCAAGATGAATACCGAGAAATTTAACTGCATTATCAGGCTTAATATTTTTAGCCTCAACGACTTTTGCTATTTGAGTTTTTATAATATCTTCAGATGCAGTCATAACAGTAGGCACAATGGATGTTATTCCATGTTCCGGCAATTTTTTAGCTAAATCAACCATTTTTTCAACTGAAGAAACATTAAAATCACAGCCATAACCGCCATGAATATGCTGATCGATAAGACCCGGTGTGATAATTTTATCTTTTGCATCAATAATTTTCACCGTATCAGGAATTTTATCCGGTAGTTCTGTGCTTTTGCCTATAATTTTGTTTTTAGAAATAAGAATATTAAATTTTTTCTGTGCCTTACGAGGATTCTGCACATGTCCGTTAATTATTAGTAATAGTCTGGTATCACTAATTTCTTCATGTACACCAAAAAACAATAAAAACTTTTTCAAATCTTCGTCCATATTTTTAAACTTTCGTTCTGCTTCCAGGTTTTACCGGTAAAGATCCCTGTTTGCACATCGGACAGTTATCAGGCGCAAAAACTTCAGGATCCATTTGAACTAGAGATTTGATATTATATCCTGTTTTACCCTGTGACCTGTCAACAATGCATCCAAATCCTGTAACTTTTGCTCCCAGCTCTTCAATAACTTTTGCAGCTTCAAGGGCTGATTTGGCTGTTGTTATTACATCTTCTATTATAAAGACTTTTTCATTTTTATCAACTTCAAAACCTCGCCTGAGGCACATAATGCCGTCTTTTCTTTCAACAAAGATGCTTCTTTTGTTAAGCGCCCTTGCAACTTCGTGGGCAATTATCATTCCTCCCAACGCCGGTCCAACTATAACGTCAACATCTTCTGTAATTAATTTTGCAAGAGCTTTTCCAACCTGTCCTGCAATATCAGTATATTGAAGTAACTTTGCGCACTGAAAATACTGGTTACTATGGAGGCCTGAACTTAATTCAAAGTGTCCTTTCAGCATAGCAACTGTTTTTTCAAGCAATTCTATCACATTAATTTTTTCTGTCATTTTCACTTTCCTGAATTAATTCCTGTAAACTATCTATTCCATTGCTTATAAGTAAATTTTCCAGATCATTTTTAAGCTGCTCGCATATATACGGGTGCGTAAAATTTGCCGTACCAATTTGAACAGCGTTTGATCCTACAGCAATAAATTCCAGTATGTCAGTTACACTGGATATGCCGCCCATGCCTATTATTGGTATACTTACCGCATGACGAATTTCATGTATGAAGCCGAGCGCAATAGGTTTGATGACAGGTCCTGACATGCCGCCTTTTACGTAAGTAAAATCTATTTTTTTATTTTTTATTCCTGCTTTTACGCTCATTGCTTTAACTGTATTAATTGCAGCTATCGCATCAGCCCCTGCTTTTTCTGTATTAACAGCCAGCTCTGCCGGATTTGACACATTGGAAGTTAATTTAACTATCAGTGTTTTATCAAAAACTTCCCTGACATTTGATACAAGTTTATACAGTATTTCTTTGTCTTTTCCAAATTCAATACAGCCTGATGTAACATTTGGACAGGATAAATTTAATTCTATTGCATAGATTCCGTTGCTATTACAAATTTTTGCAAGTTCTACATATTCTTCTATACTTGATCCTGCGATGTTAACGATAAAAGTAATTTTTTTATCAAGCAAAACAGGCAGTTTATACTTTAAAAACCCATCTATACCAATATTTTCAAGACCGATACAGTTTATCATACCTCCTTTAACTTCTTTTATTCGAGGCTGGAGATTGCCTTCTCTCGGTTTTAAAGTTATGCCTTTTGTAATTATTGCACCTATTTCCTGTAAATTAACATATTCCTTATACTCGTCAGCATACCCGTATGTACCGGAAGCTGTAATTAACGGATTTTTTAATTTTAATTGACCAATATTAACCGAAATGTCAGGCTTTTTTACCTCTATATTTGCCATATTACTGACCTCCCGTCAAAGACAGGGCCATCTTTACAAATTCTCCTGTTGACCTCTTTGCCGTTTTCAATCACTTTAATAGAGCAGCCCATACAGACTCCTATGCCGCAGGCAAATTCTCTCTCAAGAGAAACTTCTGACTCAATATTATATTTTTTTGCGGATTCAACCGTATATTTTAAGACAATTTCCGGTCCACAGGCATATATTATTTCAGGATTAAATTTTTCTATAAAATTGTCAAGATAATCGTTAATTCTGCCCTTTAAGCCTGACGAACCGTCCTCTGTAACCATTTGATGATTTTTCTGATTTATTTCATCTATATTTAAAGACTTTTGGAAGCCGGAAAGAAGCATAAAAGGTGCATTATTTTCTTCAAGCACTTTGGAAAGAAACATTACAGGAGCAATACCAACTCCTGCCCCGACCAGCAAAGCCTTTTTATTTGAAACAGAAAATCCGTTACCAAAAGGACCAACTATATTTAAAAATTTACCGTGTTCAAGCCCTGATATAAAGCCGGTGCCTTTGCCTTTAACTTTATAAATAATCTGGAAATTTTTATCATCAGCATTTGCAATGCTAAAGGGTCTTCTTAGTGTGAGATCGTCACATAAAACAGAAACAAACTGGCCTGGATGAGCCTTTTTGGCTATTTTTTCGCAGCCTAAAGTGATTTGAAATATATCATCAGACAGGCTATTATTGCTGATAATCTCAGCCAAAACAGGCTTGCCCACTGTTTTTGAATTTATTTCAATTCTATGCATACTTAAACTTGCTCCACATACATCTTGTATAATTATACTTCAAACTTATTATTTTATTCTTTCTTAAATTTCTTAAAGAATTTTTGGTTATAATATAATAATTAAGAAACTATCCGACAAAAAACTTTTTAAGAAATTTACGGATTAGTATAATGCAATTACAGACTGGTTAACAAGGAATATGTCATCCTGAACCATGTTAAGATAACAATAATTTAAGTCTAATACGACGTGAGGTATCTTACCAATGCTTAATTATAGTTGTTTATTGAATAAAATAAAGTCAGGAAAATAAAATTATGAGTACAACAGAGCTAAAACAGAAATACGAAACAGTTATCGGGCTGGAAGTTCATGCACAGTTAAAAACAAAAACGAAAATATTTTGCGGCAGCGGTACAGAATTTGGACAGGAACACAATACTCAAATTTGTCCTGTTTGTGTCGGATATCCAGGAGTGCTTCCTGTTATGAACAAAGAAGCATTGAATTTTGCCATCTTAACAGGACTTGCACTTAATTGTGAAATAGCAAAGCGTTGCAAGTTTGACAGAAAACAATATTTTTATCCTGACCTTCCCAAAAATTACCAGATTTCCCAGTACGATATGCCGATCGCAGTTAACGGCCAGGTAAAAATTGGTGAAAAAACAATTAGAATTAACAGGGCGCACCTTGAAGAAGATGCTGGCAAGCTGGTTCACGCAGGAGCTGCCGGAATCGGCGGTTCAACGTACAGCCTTGTAGACTACAATAGAACAGGTGTCCCACTTCTCGAAATAGTAAGCGAACCTGATCTTTCTTCGCCGGAAGAAGCAAGGGCATATATGGAAGAACTTAGAAATATTGTCAGATATCTGGGTGTTTGTGACGGCAACCTTGAAGAAGGAAGCCTGAGATGTGATGCAAATATAAGTATCAGACCTGTCGGACAAAAAGAATATGGGACAAAAGCTGAAATAAAAAATATGAACAGCTTCAAAGCACTCCAGAGAGCGCTTGAATATGAAGTTGAAAGACAGATAGAACTTGTTGAAGAAGGCGGTCATGTCGTTCAGGAAACAAGATTGTGGAATGAATCTATGGGTATTACTGAATCTATGAGAAGTAAGGAAGAAGCCCATGATTACAGATATTTCCCCGAACCGGATTTACTTCCTTTTGAAATAGATCAAGCCTGGATTGATGGCATTAAAGTAAAAATGCCTGAGCTTCCTGAGCAAAAACGTCAACGATATATAAATAAACTTGGTCTTTCTGAATATGACGCAAACGTTATAGTAGAATCCCTTGAAACAGCAGTGTTCTTTGACAAAGCGTCAGAACTTGACACAAATGTTAAATCAGTCGCAAATTGGCTTATGGGTGATATTGCGGCATACTTAAAAGATAAAAAAGTTTCTGTTCAGGATACAAAATTAACCCCTGAAAGCCTTGTTGAAATGGTTAATTTGATTGATAAAGGAACTATATCAAATAACATCGCTAAAAAAATTATTATTACATTACTAAAAAAAGGCGGCAGCGCAGAAAATATTGTAAAAGAACAGGGCTTAAGTGTAATATCAGATGAAAGTGCCATTAGAGACCTGGTAATAAAAGTTCTTGCTGATAATGAAGCAGAAGTACAAAAGTATAAATCCGGCAAAAAACAGCTTCTGGGTTTCTTTGTTGGCCAGATAATGAAAGCAACAAAAGGAAAAGCCCAGCCTGAAATAGTAAATAAGCTGGTACAGGAAGAACTGAACAAATAAATATCATACATATAATTATTGAGTTCGTTTACTATAGCCGCCGCCTTCGCATCGCAAAAGAATTTTTTCCGCTGTCCTTACTACAAAATTTTTGTCCATTCAGAAAATATTTCAAATCGTGTATAATAAATTAGTAGGCGATTTTGAAATTTTATGGCAAAATTTTAAATTTTTAGGGCTGATAGCCTTCTAAAAGGAATTATAATGTATTATTACGACGGTAGTGTTCATGTAGAAAGAGAAGATCAGTGTATGACTTGCAAAAACTTCACCGAAGGAGTTGCATGCCCTTTACTTCAGGCTCTTGCAATGGGACTGGTCACTATGGAAGGAACTTTAACCGTCACAAACTGCGGATTTTATGAAGAATTTGTCAGACATCTTAAACTGGTAAAGAATAAAAAGCCACCTACCCCCAGAAAAACTGAGAAATAGATATTAACTTATATAACTAATATTTTTTAATTAGCATTAAACAAATAGGTATAATCGATAAATTTGATTATATTTATAAATTTTTTATGGTAATCTTCTTTTAATTACTCGTTTATTAAAGAGTAATTATTTTATTTTTATTATTTTTTATATCGCTCACTATTGGAGGCAAATATGGGTTGTTCCTCACAACACGCCATACCTGAAGCAGGACAAGAGCCATCAAAAGAATATAAATCCAGAAATGATATGAATTTAGACAGAGTAAGATATTTTGGCCATTTGTTGGGAGGTCTGAAATCTGTTATTCACAGCAGATTTTTTGCCGGCAGGCCGAGGCCGTTTACTCTATCACATATGGTAACCAACAGATGCAACTGTGACTGCGATTTTTGTTTCTGGAAATATCACAGAAACGGTGAAGAATTAACGCTTCCTGAAATTCAAAAAATTTATGCAGAAGCTAAACAGGAAGGCTTTATGAACAGCATTCTCTGGGGAGGCGAACCACTATTAAGAGAAGATTTTACGGAAATTGCCAAGGCATCCCATGATAACGGCATGTATACTAAAATGGCTACAAATGGATGGTTTTTGTCAGAAAACCATGAATTTGGGAAATATACAGATTTAATTTTCGTTTCAATAGACAATATCGGTGAAAAACACGATAGGGCAAGAGGAAACCGCTTTGGACTTTTTGACAGGGCTGTTGCCGGTATTGAATTTATGAAAATACATTACCCTAAAATGAGAATTTACATTTGCTGTACAGTATCAACAGTTAATGAAGTAAATGAAATCAAAGAAGTTGCGCAGCTTTGCAAGGATCTTGACATATTACTTTATTTTACAGTTAACAAAAGCAATCAGGATTTTAAAGAATGGAAAGGCAAAGATAAACTTAAAGATCTTGAAAGGGATACAGAACAGCTTTCTCAAATATTCACGCATATCAAGGAATTCAAAAAACAGGGTTATCCTGTAAGAAATTCAGACTACTTTATGGACTATATTATTAATAAGAAAAACTTCTATGAGTGTCATTGGCCTAAAGTAGGCCTTGTATTCTATTCAAATGGTGACATTCTGAGATGTTACGACAGAAAACCGATATTAAATCTTAAAAAAATGTCTCTGGGTGAAGCTATAAGGTCTCCTGAATATATTGAGATGGCAAATGCTTCCAAAACTTGCAGTTTAGCTTGTCTAGGTAATTATTCTCTTGATGCGTCAGGCATATGGAAATTTGACTGGCCAGCAATCCAGTCAATAGCAAAAATTGCCATAACATAAATTTAATGTTGGAATAAGAATCCCGCCCAATGTTATCAAGTTAGTCATTTAAAGGCATTTTCTCCAGACTTTTATTTCTGGAGAATAGTTTTGTAAGTCGGATAAAACCTGATTGCAAAATGAATATAACTTATTTCGCAGATTTCATTTATCAAACAGTTTCGTTTTTGTGACAAATAAAGCTATAACAAATACCTAAGATCCTTTAGGGAATGGAATAACCAATTATTAATATTCCTAACAGTTTTATTGTATTTATCTAAAATATATTATATAATTGATTTTGTAATATAGATAAAAGAAATGTGTCAAGGATGTATGAACGAATTACAAGTAAAGAATCAGGATTTACTCTGGCAGAAGTACTTATTACCTTGGTTATAACAGGAGTAATTGCAACTCTTACAATACCTTCCTTAATAACAAACCTTCAGGATGCTCAATACAAAACAACATTAAAAAAGACTTTTTCTGATTTAATTCAGGCTCAAAAGTTAATTTTAGTAGACAATGTCAGTTTTAAGAGATTAATGGCTTCAAATCAAAATGATAATTTTAGGGATTTATTATTAAGCAAATTATCATACATTAAAAAGTGCGATGCCGGTTCTATTTATGGAAATTGCTGGAGTAATATAAAAGATGTAGGCGCAGACGGCTTAGATGATAATTCTGCAGCAATTTTAACTAACGGTAGCTTTCTAACATTCGATTATGATGATTCAACCTGTTCAGAAGAGTATGATTCTTCATCCTGTGGTTATATAACAATAGACGTTAATGGAATAAAAAAACCAAATCAAGTTGGAAAAGATATATTTGGAATATGGATATTTGAAAAAACATTAAAGCCTTTTGGAAGCCAAAATGATGGACAGAGTTGCACTAGCGAAGATAATTATGCAGGATGCGCTGCTCCTTATTTATTAAATTAATATAAGTTTTGTAGATATGCGGTAAATGTCAATAAAGGTTTTCTGAATTTCTGGATTCCGCTTTTTCAAAAAGTGATTGTTAGCATGACCTTGTTACTAGGCTTTTTATCATTCATTACAATTCATCACTTCTCATTTAACCACTACCACTATATCTCAATCAAGTTATAATCTGTACTTCCAAGTCCGATTTTTTCGCCGTATTCTATCTGGACAAAGCCTTCTGTATAATTTCTCATACCTTTAAACTTGTCATATCCTGATTCGTGGTTACAGGATAATGTTGAATTATCAAAGCCTATTTGTTTATTAACAAGATCATAACTTGCTTTGTCAATTGCAATGGGATCTTTGGAAGCAAGAATACCAATATCAGGAACTATTGCAGAATCACTGAAAGGTAAACAATCACAATCGGGGGTAATATTCATTAAAAAGTTTATATAACCTATTTTATTCTGCTTGGTTGTTGCAGCTCCAAAAGCATACTCTGTCATTCTTTCCATAAATGGAACAATTTCAGTAGTCCAGTCTATCTCTATTACTCTGAATGGACAAATACTTAGACATTCACAGCATCCGATACAATGATTTTTATCAATCCGGGCATTTTTAGATTCTATCTTTATAGCTTTTGCCGGACAAATTTTTACACATCTACTGCAAGCCCTGCAATTTTCTACAAGAACAAAAGGCCTTGGCGAATGCTGATCTCTTTTGCCCTTTGCAGGAGCACACCCCATTGCCAGATTTTTAACAGCTCCGCCAAATCCTGCAAGTTCATGTCCCTTAAAATGAGACATTACAATCATACTATCCGCATTTACTATGTCAGACGCTATTTTAACTTTACTGAAATGTTTCCGGTTTATCTCAACTTCTGTTATATTATGACTTTTTATACCGTCAGATATTATTATTGGGGCACCTATTACAGCATAATTAAATCCATGTTCAATAGCTGTAATCATATGGTCAACAGCGTTATGTCTTTCTCCATAATATAAAGTATTTGTATCAGTAACAAATGGTTTGCCCCCGGCATGTTTTATTTTATCTACGATTTGCCTTACAAATACCGGATTAATAAATCCATCACTGCCTCTTTCTCCGAAGTGTAATTTTATCGCAGTAAGGTCATTTTCTGATATCAAATCACCTAATCCTGCTGCTTCAAAAAGTCTTTTTATTTTATTAATCTTATTATCATTTACACTACGAGCCCTTAAATTAGCAAAATAAACGTTACTGGCCATAAATTACTCCTTGATTATTTTCGGTTTCTCAGTATACCTTACACATTTTCCATTTAAAAATTTATATTTAACTTTCTACAGAAATTAATTCAGTAGCCAGTAAGTCTGGTTATCAAATAATTTATTTCGTTTCCCGAGCAGAAACACGCCCTTGAGAGTTTCATTGCATAAATATGTAGGTATCTGATATTTAATTTCATGCATCATTCTTTTTGAAATTTTATTATTATAGTCACTTATAGTTGTGACAAATTCAATGGCCATTACAACACACACTCCCTAATATTTCCCAAGACTTTATTATACAAATAAATGAGGAAATGTGCTAAATGTTAAAATCTCTTTACAGAGACCGATGCACATAATATCTATATCAAAATTTATATTAAAAACTCCAACATTTAGTTGGAGTTTTTAATATAAATTTTGATATTTTACTTGCTAGTAAACTGGTATGAATCTTCACGTTTTAATTGGCGGTTCATAAGTTTGTTTACTACTTCATCAGGTGATATATCAGTATAAACAGCTTCATAAATAATGTTTGAAACAGGAGCTTCGATATTTAGCTTTTTGGCAAGCTCACATACAGCTTTTGTTGTCTTAACTCCCTCTGCAACCGATCCAAGCTCTGATAAAATATCTTCAAGCTTTTTACCCTGCCCTAACCTGAAGCCAACCTGATAATTTCTGCTGAACGGACTTGAACATGTTGCAATCAAATCGCCAATTCCTGATAAACCGTATAACGTACTTGGATTTGCACCAAGAGCAACGCTTATTCTGACTATTTCAGCAAGTCCTCTTGCTAAAATGGCACCTCTTGAATTATCTCCAAGTTTCATTGCATCTGCAAATCCTGATGCTATAGCAATAACATTCTTTAAACTACCGCCAAATTCAACGCCTTTGACGTCATTGTTTGTATAAAGCCTGAATTTTCCGGGAACTGTAAGATTTTCCTGTACAAAATCAGCAGTATCCATATCATTACATGCCACTGTTGCAGCTGTAGGAAGTCCCATAAGTACTTCTTTTGCAAGTGTAGGCCCTGATAAAACTACGATTTTGTTATCAGGCAGTTCCTGAGACATAACCTCACTCATTCTTAACAGGCTGGGTAATTCAAGCCCTTTTGACGTATTAACAACTATCTGATTTTTAGCAATTCCGGCTTTTCTTAATTGCTCACTGACAGGCCTGATACCGGATGTTGCAACTACAACAAGAATAATTTCTGCACCTTTTATAGCTGACTTAAGATCAGAGGTTATTTCAATCTTTTTATCAAGTTTAACTTCAACAGGTTTTTTGGTTGATTTTGTATTTACAAGTTCTTCTGATAAATCTTCTGCTCTTGACCAGAGTGTAATTTCATCAAAATTATCTGTTAATAACCAGGTTAGTGTTAATCCCCAGCTTCCTGCTCCTAATACTGTTAATTTCATTCTGTTTACTCCAGTTCTCTATCTGACTTTACTTTCATTGCCTGCAATAAGACGTTTAATATTCGCTCTGTGCAAATAAAAAGTAATATAAATTCCACCTATTAGGCAGTATAATATGTAACTAATTGGTTGATGAAAAACAAACATCCAAACAGGCGTTAATAACAACGCAATAATTGAACCTATTGATACAATTTTTGTTGTATATGTAATCAATGACCATATAATCCCGGTTAAAAGCCCTACAGGCCAGCACAATCCAAATATTGTGCCTACTCCCGAAGCTACGGACTTTCCTCCTGTGAAATTTAAGAATATTGATCTGCTGTGTCCAACAATAACACCGATTGAAACAAGCACAGGCAATATACTGATATTTGCATATATATTGAATTTTTGTTCAAGATATTTTGAAGCTAAAACAGGCAATGCACCTTTTAAAACATCAATTGCCATAACCGTAAAAAATGCCCATGTGCCTAATATTCTTTTTACATTCGTTGCCCCTGTACTTCCGCTGCCTTCTTTGCGTATATCTATACCTTTAACAGCTTTAACAAGCAGGTATCCTGTAGGGAAAGATCCTATAATGTATGCAAGTAAAACAATGCCTAGTATATAAAATAAAATTTGAAAATCCATCTCTCAACCTCTGTTACTCATAAAATTATACAACAATATTCCTGCTATTTACTTCATTTTCTCTTTTCTTTCACGTGTAATTATCTTTATGGGAGTGCCAAAGAAACCGAAAGCCTCTCTTAATTTTTTATCCAAATACCTCTTGTAATTTTGTTTTACTAATTTTTCATCGTTAATAAAAATTATAAATGTTGGTGGTGCTGTACTTACCTGTGTGGAATAATAAGCTTTCAGCATTTTTCCTTTTTCGCTTGGAGGCGGATTCAATGCAAAAGCTTCAAGTACAACCCTGTTTAAAAGACTGGTTGCAACTTTTTTATTTGCATATTCATAAGCTTCAACAGCCATTGGGAAAATTTTGGTTATTCGTTGATGAGTTTTTGCACTTATAAACAATATTGGTGCAAAATCAAGATACGGAGCTTCTTCCCGGATAGATTTTGTAAATTTATTTATAGTATAAGTTTCTTTATTTTCAATCAAATCCCATTTGTTAACCACAAGCAGAATAGCATTTCCTATATCATTGCTAGTCTCGGCGATTTTTTTGTCCTGATCCGTCAAACCTTCTGTAGCATCAATTATTAGTACCGTAACATCAGAATCTTCCATTGCTTTTATTGATCTTGATACTGCAAACTGTTCAACACCGTATTCTACTCTGGCTTTTTTTCTGATACCTGCTGTATCTATCAGCGTAAAACAATTATCTTCAACGCAAATATCCGTATTTATTGAATCTCTTGTTGTTCCTGAAACATCACTTACAATAACTCTTTGTTCACCAAGAAGCGCATTAACAAGAGAAGACTTGCCTACATTAGGCCTGCCTACTATAGCAAGTTTAATATTTCTCAATCCATCCTCAGCAACATACTCAGGAAGTACTTTAATAACCTCATCCAGCAGATCGCCCAATCCACCTGTCCCATGCATTGCAGATATTGCAAGTGGTTCTCCTATTCCGAGCGCATAAAAATCTGCCACAAAAGCTGATTTTGCAGGAGTATCTATTTTATTAACAGCTAAAAATATAGGCTTATCGCTTTTCCTTAGCAAATTTGCAACATCAATATCAACAGGAGTTAAACCTTCCAAACCATCCACAACAAAAATAATTGCATCTGCCTGCTCTGTTGCAATTTCTACCTGCGAAAATATAGACAGCATTATTTCATCTTCCATCCCCGGGACAATGCCGCCTGTATCTATAACTGTAAAGTCTCTGCCCGACCAGTTGACATCAAAATAAATCCTGTCCCTGGTTACACCGGGCATATCGTCAACGATTGACTCTCTTGAACCTAATAATCTATTTACAAGTGTTGATTTTCCAACATTAGGTCTTCCAACAATTGCAACAACGGGTTTTCTTTTCATAATTACTCAATATTAAACTATATACATAATAACTATATCCTAAAGTAAAAATAATGTTTTTTAAAGGATCAGAATTTAAAAGACAGGATTGGAAAAATAAAACTCAATAAATATATCTTGTTGAAATGTTAAAATCAGGATGAAACATCAGATTATTTGAAATATAACCATATACCATAAATCAATAGTATAATTAACCAACTGCCAGATTATCTCCATGGCAATCTGTTCCGCCTGTCATAACAAGATTTAGTTCTTTTGCAATACTAATAATTTCTTTAACTGTATGAAATTTAACTATCCCTCTATGCCTTACATAAGGATAGTAAGCTTCTACCCCATCAAGCCCAAATTCTCCTAATTCCATGATCATCTTTTTTATATTAATATTCCAGCAGCATGCCGGATGCGCCAGAATTGCACACCCTCCGGCTTCTTTTATTGATTCAATTACATCTTTTGCTTTCCTTTGATTCAAAAACCTGACCAGATCAAGTTTCGTAGCACAACTGCTTTTTGCGCACAGATTCAATATTTTAAGATTACTAACATCTATACCGTACCCGAGCAGGTGTATAAAGTTTGATTTATACCAGCAGTCAAATTCAACTCCAGGTATCAACTGGATTTCTTCGTATCCTTCAATTGACAAATTACTATATGCCTGTATAGAATTGTGATCTGTTATTGAAATTATCTTTAAATTTAAATCTTTTGCCTTTTCAAGAACCTGTTCAGGCTTCATAAGACCGTCAGAACAGGTCGTATGAATATGTAAATTTACCCTGCCAAAAAAGTCAGATTCATTTAAATTGTTTAGAGACTCAATCAACTCTTGCATAGTAAAATAATATTAAAATAAAAATATTTGTATAAACAGGAAAATATATACGAGTTGATAAAATGAGCAAAACAAAATCTTACAATAACAATATATTTCAAATAATATTCAGGGGGATTTTAATCTATTTGAAAAATTTCATTCCCCTGTCAAGAACAATGTTATTTCCTGTTTTTGGTCAGGTGATCGGTATTATCTGGACTTTGTTTATGGCTGTTTACATGTCACGTACTATTGCAAAGTCTTTTAATCAGGAAGCTTTTACCAATAATATACTTTTTATATTTTTAATCCTGTTTGCCACAGTACTACCGGGCTTTTTAATTCTTTTAAAAGCTTTCTGGGATTATATGATTATCATAGTTTCGTTAAATTCAATGACATCTAATATTGTTAAACAGGGGCATTTAAAAGATATAAAAGTACACAATGACCTTGTAAAGGTAAAATCTAAAGAGTATGTTGGATTATTACTGTTTTTATCTGTGATCTGGCTTGTCGGATTAGCTTTACCCGCATTGATCTTTTTTGTGCAGAGCCCGTTTGCACCTTTTATGTTTATCGGGCTTGAACTTTTATCACTTATGATTTTAACGGTGATTTCGGTTTATTTGAGTTTATGTTATCAGGTATTTGCTTTTGAAAATTTATCAGTAATAAATACCGTTAAAAGGAGCTGGAATCTTGTCGAAGGAAACTTTTGCAGAACATTCTTCCTTGGATTTATTTTGAGTTTATTAACATGCATGCTGATTCCGGGAATATTTCAGTTAGCAATAGAAAAAACTGCATTAACAACAGTAATGGTGCAGCCACTCCAGCCATATACGGCCGCTCTGGTCAATAATCCTTTATATTTAATGATAGTAACAATCTTTTCGGATATAACAGGACAAAAGTTATTACCGACAGCATTTTCCTACCAGATTATGAAATTTATGACAAAAGCAGTTCTTGGCGGAATCGTAACCGTATTTGTCCTTCCTCTGGGTAGTGCATGTTATACACTTTTATATCTGGATATAGTTAACAGAAAAAATTTTAAAAGCAAGAAGAAATAAATGTTTAGATGTAAAAACTGTGAATCTGTAGATAAATTTGGATTAATGTTAAGCCCTGATTATAAAGGGAAAGGCGAAATAATCGAAAGCCGCAACGAACATGATGAAATAATCCTGAATGTTGACGGCTATGAATTTATTCCCGACCTCGGATTTATGAACGGTCACGCTGTCTGCAAATATTGCGGAGAAATCAAAATCTGGGAATATTATTTCCCCAGATTTCATGAAGGTAATTAATTTAAATAAAGTGTAGAACATCCCCAACCGCTACTGGTGTTTGGGGGATTTGAACAATCATTTATGGCTGGATAATAATTTGAATCATCTCCTAATATTCCATAAGGAACTATTCTATTTTCCAATATTTTAAATCCGTAAATATCTTTACCAACAATATTTGGGCCTTTAAAACCGTTAACATCTACATGGCCAGTAGCACATACCATCAAATTACCGGTAGGGTAATCACAGTCCTTACTTCGCATAACAAACCATACAAGATTACCATTTGATAGAATAAATCCTGTCCCACTATTTGGCCAGTCAGTAGTAACAGGTACTCCACTGAGATATTTAACAGAACCATTATTTTTATGCCAGCAATTTCCAAGAGTTTGTGCATCATTACATAGTTTTGTATAATTCAGATATGGAGCATAATAATTTCTTAATGTTGTAGCATTTGCAAATAATCCTTTCAGTGTTCCTCCATTGTCAACTATTATTAGCTTTGTTGCTTGCGAAAAATCTGCAAAAGCTTTCTTCCATGCCGTATGCAATTCAGCTTCCTGCGTATCAGCTATCAATCCAGGAATAACAAGTGATGCAACTATTCCAATAATAAGCAAAGTTATTAAAACTTCTGCCAGTGTAAAAGCTAAAAGCTCTTTACTCCTGTCAGAAACAGGAAGTTTTGATATAAAAGAACTGTTTAATAAATTTTCTGCTGTTTTTCTTATAGCAGATATATCTTTATTTATAATCATAATTCCAGTTTAATGAAGTATTTTATAAATTAAGTATAATTGTTATTTATTAAAATAACAAGTTTACAAATATTTTATGCTTTTCTTTTGCACAAAAACCAGCTTTTGCACTCCTCATGAGTTTCATGTGTCCTTTTTTCGGCATCTTCTGCTGTTTTGGGAGGGGGGATAATTACGTTACTTCCTGGCTTCCAGTTCACAGGAGTCACAACATTTTCTTTGTCGACAAGCTGCATTGCGTCAAGTATTCGTATAATTTCATCAATATTTCTGCCAACACTTTGCGGATAGCTTACCATGAATCTGATAATGCCTTTAGGATCAAGGATAAAAACAGTTCTTACTGCATGAACTTCACTTACAGCAGGGTGAATCATCCCGTATAAATGGGCAACATCCATTAAAAGGTCTGCTATTATCGGAAATTTAATTTTTACTTCAAAAGATTTTTCTATTTCCCGAATCCATGCAATATGGGAATAAACGCTGTCAATACTGAGTCCAAGAAGTTTGGTATTTCTCTTGTCAAATTCTTCCTGCTTTTCTGCAAAACCTGCAAATTCTGTGGTACATACAGGAGTAAAATCAGCAGGATGAGAAAATAAAATTATCCAGCTGTCTTTATTATATTCTGACAGCTTTATCTTTCCATTCGTTGTATCTGCCTCAAAGTCAGGAGCTGGTTCGCCAAGTCTGGGACATGAACATACTTCTACAACTTCTTCATAATTTTCATAATCATTATTATTCATACAAAATACCTCTGGATATTTTACCAACGATAAAATACTATTTTATAAGGTATATTGCTATTACCCGTATGTTGTAATGCTAAGAAAAAATTTTTTCAATTTTTTTCCCTAATACGAACGAGCTTTTAAAAAAGTAAAACTGACCGTTTCACTTTTTTAACGCTCCCGCTCCGCACATGAATGAGTTACGCGAGCCAAATCGAAAGCTCATCGCTT
>Ga0074193_1000940_pt1 | contig 41339 bp, 31 predicted proteins | sample EPASupsiteHSE605_FD_64523 | JGI IMG/M metagenome (GOLD analysis project Ga0074193, IMG submission 64523) | Bioremediated contaminated groundwater from EPA Superfund site, New Mexico - Sample HSE6-05 | ecosystem: Environmental > Aquatic > Deep subsurface > Groundwater > Contaminated ...
GTCAGATATTCTATTTTGATATCCTGAGGATTATTTGGCATGGGCATGACTTGAGCCTGCTCTTTCTCAGGAGCGGTTTGGTTCCGTTCTTTGAGAGCCTGATCCAGCTCCCGGGTGGTCATATCTTTAACATCATGCTGCAGGATAAATTTCTCCCGCTCATCTTCCGGAATCCCTAGAAGGAGAAGGGCCTGGTAGTAGGTTAAATTCGTCAGCGCCGACGAATTTAACCTACCGCCGACCTCGGTGGAAGCGAACAGTTTATCTCCATATTCTTCAAAGAGCTGCATCAGCCTGTTGGCTGTGCGCTGGGAATAGCTCACCGATTCGACCAACCAATTTCCCCATTCTCCATGCGGGAGCAGAGCCTTGGCCTCCTTCAGGCGCTTGCCGACCTCGATAGCATTGGTAAGCATGATTTTACAAGTCTGTTGTTTGATCCTATTAATCTCAGCCGCGATGACAAGTGGCGTACGTTCAATAGTTGATTCATTCATTTTGATTCCCGCCTTTTTGGTAGCTTTCATTACAGCATACGTAGACGGGCTTCGGATGGTGAAGGCTTGAGTATAAACCTATGAAATCACCTGCCATAGTTTCGGGAAATACTTTCGCGCCGTAGGATGGAGTCTACCTCCTTCGCCGCTAAGTATTCCTTTTGGGAAAGGCGGCTCCGCGAAACCAATCCTCAGCGCATAGGTATTCGTTTAGGGCCGTGCGCTTCGGCGATAATCTCCACTGGAGGCTTTCGTCACCGAAGCAGAGACGGAGTCCCACTCCCACTTGTAGAAGTGGGAGTCTCACGATTGGATGTATTAGAACAAGCTTTGTTTACCCTGTATCATTGGAGTTTAAGATCGAAGACCTGCTTATGACAAATTGACTAAGAAATTAATCTTAAAAACACGAGTGAGGGGTGCTGATGCACCCCTCACTCGTGTTTTTAAGATTAGAGTGACTTATATGAGGAAATAATCCTTTTGTATAGAATTACAAAAGGATAGAGAAATAAACCGTATATTTTATATGCCAAATACAAAAAAATCTATCTAAAAGGAAAACACTTTATATATTGCCTGTAATAACAAACGTAATTGTTTGAATAACGTTACATTTTGTTGTGGGGGCATAATGTAAATCTTGTTGTAAGGTCGTATAGTAAAGTAACAACAAGTTTGAGTGAAAGAGGAGGGGAATTCCAGTTGGCAGACATTACTTTACTCGTTAATGGTATCAAACACTCATTGAAGGTTAAGGAGAATGTAACCTTATTGCAAGTTCTCCGCGACCGTTTAGGTCTTACCGGAGCGAAAGTTGGCTGTGATTGTGGGGATTGCGGAACCTGCACAGTTATAGTTGATGGAGAACCACTATTATCTTGTATTGCTTTAGCTGTAGAAATGGAGGAAAAAGCCATTCAAACTATTGAGGGGTTAGCTCAAGACGGCCAATTACATCCCCTGCAGCAGTCCTTTCATGAGCATGGTGCAGTGCAATGTGGCTTTTGTACTCCCGGAATGATCATGTCGGCCAAAGCACTGCTGGATAAAAACCCCAAACCGACGGAATATGAGGTACGCAGGGCTATCTCAGGCAATAGCTGCCGCTGCACAGGTTACGACAAACCAGTTAAGGCCATTATAGCTGTGGCGGAGTCAAGATCCCATACCAAGGGTGAGTTTTAAGGAAAGGAGAGGCCAATCATGAACGAGTTCTCAATCTTAGGCAAACCCACCCCTCGGGTTGATGGGATAGCAAAGGTTACAGGTAAGGCGGAATATACGGCAGACCTTAGCGTAACAGGTATGCTATATGGCCAAGTTCTTAGAAGTCCCTACCCTCATGCTAGAATTTTATCGATTGACACCAGCCGTGCCGAACATTTACCTGGAGTAAGGGGAGTAATAACCGGAAAGGATTTTAACGGCTTCCGTCATGGTTTTATGGTACACACTAGGGACGAATCTCCCCTAGCCCCAGATAAAGTGCGTTTCGTAGGAGATGAAGTAGCCGCTGTTGCGGCCATAGATCCTGACATCGCTCAGGAAGCAGTCGAACTAATTCGGGTGGAGTACGAAATCCTACCAGCCGTGTTTGATCCTGAAGAGGCTATGAGGGAGGGTGCCCCGGATATTCACGATCATGTACAGCGGAATATAAGCACCGAAATGCATATGAACTTCGGGAATGTGGAAGCAGCCTTTGCTCAGGCAGATCATATAAGGGAGGATCGCTTTTTCAGTCAATCAGTACTGCACGGTTTTTTAGAGTCCCATGCCTGCATAGCTAAATACGAGGAACCGGGGAAATTTACCTTTTGGGGTTCCAAGCAAAGTCCCTATTTTCCTTACCGCAACCTGGCCAGCGCCTTTAAGGTGCCTCTAAGCAATGTAAGGGTTATCCAACCCTGTGTTGGCGGTGGCTTTGGTGGAAAGAATGATACCTTTGCATTAGACTACTGTGCTGTGCTGCTTTCCCAAAAAACCGGTCACCCTGTAAAATTCGTCTATGATATAGAGGATGTATTAATGGCTGGGAGGCGCCGCCACCCGATGAACATTTTCCTTAAAACTGGAGTCAAAAAAGACGGTACTTTGTTAGCTACCGAGTGCAAGGTTATTGCCGACGGGGGAGCCTACACGGCAGTGGGTCCAATGACCATCTATCTAGCGGGTACGTTCCTTACCCTTCCCTATAAACTTCCGAACCTAAAATATGATGCATTAAGGGCCTATACTAATAAACCAGTTTCCGTGGCCCAACGCGGCCATGGTGTACCCCAAACTAGATTTGCAGCCGATTGCCAGTTAGACCTGATAGCTAAGGACTTGGGGCTGGATCCGGTTGAAATTAGGTTAAAGAATGCCATCGAACCGGGACACGTTACTGTAAACAAGTTTCACATTTCCAGTTGCGGATTGAAGGAAACAATAAATAGAGCCTCTAACCTAGTAAATTGGAAGGAACGCAGAGCCGAATTCGCCAAAGAGCGGGAACAAGGGGGCAGATACCTAAGGGGCTTAGGTCTGGCGTGTAACGGTTTTATGTCTGGCGCTAGGTTACATGGGCATACCGCTTGTGCAATTATAGTAAAGATCCACGAGGATGGCACAGTTTCTGTTTTACCTGGTGCGACTGATTCAGGCCAAGGAGCAGAAACAGTTTTGGCAACGATCACTGCTGAGCTATTAGGAATTGCTGTCAAGGATGTTCATGTCTCGCGAGTGGATTCTTTCCTAACTCCTGTTGACCCAGGCAGTTACGGCAGCAGGGTCACTTCCACTGCAGGGCCTGCCTTGATGATTGCAGTAGGAAAATGCAAAGACAGGTTGGCAGAGGTAGCCGCAACTATTTTAAACATTCAGCCTGATAAACTTGATTTCAAAGATCGAAAAGTCTATGTTAAGGAAAGTCCTGAAAAAGCAATACCTTTCGGCAAGCTCTGCCGTCTTACTTATCAGCATGGCTCCGGACAAGTAGTTATAGGCGAGGGTTATTTCGGCCAGGAAGTGGATTTGCCAAACTGGGATACTGGTGAAGGAGATGTGGCCAACACTTATACGTTTGGTTCCCAGGTGGCCGAAGTAGAGGTGGACCGGGAAACTGGGCGGATTAAGTTGCAGAGGATGGTCGTAGGCCATGACTTAGGGAAGATGTTAAATCCCCTAATCGTTGAGGGTCAGCATGATGGGTCTATATACGGAGGTATGGGCCAAGCGCTTTATGAGGAATGTCTCAATGAGGATGGAATGACCCTAAACCCATCTATACTCGATTATAAGATGCCAACTTCCTTGGATATGCCCAGGGTAATGGAATCCATTAATGTTGAAACCAATGATCCAATCGGTCCATTTGGCGCTAAAGAATCAGCGGAAGGCACTCAAGTTTCTACCGTACCCGCGATAGTAAATGCTATTTATGATGCTACTGGGATCATGTTTACCGATTTACCCATCACACCGGAAAAAGTATTGCGAGCTCTGGAGAAAAAAGAGAAAGGGGGTGCAAAAGATGCTCCTGCCGGAATTTAAACATCTTAAACCAAAAACTATTGCTGAGGCAGTAGAAATGCTGGCTGAACACCAATCGGAAATCGGACTAATTGCAGGTGGGACTGATTTGATTATCAAGCTGAAGCAGCGGCGCGCCGACCTGCGTTATCTTGTAGATCTAAAAGGGATTTCCGGAATAAATGGTATCGTTTCCCAGAAAGATGTCCTTGAGGTGGGAGCGTTAACAAAGCTCAGTGTCATCGAAGCATCAGCGGAAGTGCAGAGTGCATCCCCACTCTTGGCTAAAGCTGTGTCTCTTGTGGCCGGCCCTCAGCACAGGAGTATGGGAACCCTGGGCGGAAATCTTTGCCTGGACACTCGTTGTTATTACTACAACCAGTCCTACAGGTGGCGGCAATCTCGGCCTTCCTGCTATAAAACCGGCGGGGACCGCTGTTATGTAGCTGCTAAGAGCAGTGTGTGTCATGCAGTTTACTCCGGCGATACTGCCCCGGCACTAATTGCTCAGGATGCTCGGATTCGGGTAGTGGGGCCAGCTGGAGCTAGAGTGGAGTCTTTAGAAGCTCTTTATACAGGAGATGGAAAGCATCCGATAAAGCTTGAAAAGGATAGCATCATTACAACGGTGATAATTCCTAAGAGCGCTCCCCATACTGGCTTTGCCTATGAAAAATATCGACTGAGGGAAGCAGTTGATTTCCCCGTGGTAGGCGTAGCAGTATTAGTCACCCTGGACAAACCGGGTGGAATGTGTGTCCGGGCTAGAATTGTTTTAAACGCGTTAGGAACTGCTCCGAGTAGGGTCGTAGAAGCTGAAAATGCTTTAGTTGGACACCGAGTGGAAGAAGCCCTGGAAGAATCTGTGGAATTAGCCTTTAAGGCCGCACGTCCGATTCATAAAATGGGTGGTTCTCCGTACTACAAAAAGGCTCTGGTCAGAGCACTCACCCGACGGGCGCTTCTAGATGCTGTAGGTATGGTTAACTGTTAAAACTACCCTGTCATTCTGAGCACAGCGAAGAATCTTGTTTGCCCCAGTTTTTGGATAAATCAGGATAGATTCTTCACTTCAACGTTTCCATTAGGTTTAAAATCTTAAAAGCCAAGAAAAGTTCAAACTTGACTTCCGCATCTTCAAAGTTAAATTGACAAATCTCTTGAATTTTTTCCAAACGATAACGTAAAGAGTTAACGTGAATACACAAGTCAATTGCCGTCTTTTTAATTTGGCAGTCGTTTTTTATGAATTGACCAAGGGATTGAAGCAGTTTCATTGACGGGTTGCTCTCCTCATGCTCCATGAGAGGTTTGAGGATTCGCTCTGAAAACGATATCATCTGATGAACATCTTCAGGTAAAGTAACCAAACCTATTATGCCCAGCGAATCAAAGGACAAGACCTTGCTTTTTGGATTGGATTCCTTAAGGTAATCAAGTGCTTTCAGGGCTTCATGATACGATTTGTAATAGTCGCCGGGCTTTAAACACTTTCGCCCCAAAGTAATATAACAAACAGTTTCAGGGTAGTAGTTTGAAAAATGTTCCATCAGTTGATGGGCAAGGGACATAATAGCAACCTTTTTGTAAACTTGCTGGCTCTCTGTGACAAAAATTAGAAACTCGCCTATTTGGTGGTAAATAACTTTGGCATTTACATCTCTTTCAATTAGAAAGCTCTTTATGGCTTTGTGCTTCTCAAGATTTGATACCGATCCAGCAATTTGGGCCACCAGTAACCAGGAAGGAATGGACAAGTCAAGGTTTAACAACAAAGCAGTTTCTTGAATGACCCTTTCACTTTGGTATTCTTGAAAAATGAGCTTTCGATAAAGATCACCCATCATTTTTTCCCTAGTCCCAGTTATTGCGTCATCATTTAACGCTTTTATTGATAAGGCCATTAAGAACTTAAAAATTGTATTGTTTTCTTCGTCGGAAAAGAGGGGCGGATTTCGCTTATCAAATATGTGGAGATAACCATGGATAAGGTCGCCGGTGACAATTGGATAGACCACTCTAGATTGGCTGACACCGTATTGGGGCAGGGGTGGCAAGACCATTGGAAGTTTACGATGTTGGACTCTGAATACAGATTCCTTTAAATAAGGGTCAGTCAATTGCGGTTTGAGAAAGGCCGAGTCGTCGGGAATCGAAAATTTACCTAAAATGCGAAAAAAGTTATCCTCAATAAGTATGGGCCGGCCCAAGATAATTCCAAGTTTTTCGGCAATATCCTGGTGAGCGCCTTCGTTTATGAGTGATAACATGAAAGAGTCGATTGACGCTGCTAAATATCCTTGGTTATGATCTATATTTACCAAAACGGTCCCCTCCAGCACTTTGACCTATTAGATTATCCAAGACCTAAAACCGATGGTTATGTCCAAATCATAATTGAATTTCCATCTTAATTCAAATTATATTATTATTGTTATGAATCCTTCTAAATGTTTTACCCCAATGATTCAAAGTCAGGAGACCTGCCTGTAACCTAAATAGTCATGAATTAAGGTAAAGTTCATGGTCGGTTCTTATTTTCAATCGCTAAGTTGAAAATGAGGATTAGGCTATGAACTCTTTTATTTGTGGCAGTTAGCTCCCAGATAACATCTTCTAAAGATTCGGTTAGGTAAAAACCTCACCTGAATCAATAATATTGTTTATATGTTTATGAGGAAAAGGGGTAAAACGATTGGGATATCTTGGCCGGGATGTTAGTAGGAAACCTTTGAGTATTTTAGTAAAATATAACTCTTTTACATTCATTTGGCATGATATAATGGGACAAGGGGGTAATGTCTATCGAAAGGTGCCTTTGTAAATACCCTCTCGGAATTTCGGTGAAGGAAATGGTCTGATTCCCGAAAAATAACTGGAAATTAATGATGTGAAAGAAGTTAAATTACATATTAATACTAGTGCATTAATAAGGAGTAAACTAGTATGAAGGGAGGTCCATTAATGACGAGCTATCAAAATCCGGCGGAAAATGTGGAGGAGCTTGAGCATTTGCGTAATAGATTAATTGAATTGGAGGAACTAAACCGGGACTATTTACTAATGATTGAAAACTCTTACGATGCTATGACTATCGCTGATTGTGATGGCAAAATTATTTTAGTAAACCCGGCATTTGAGAAGGTCATGGGACTGAAAAGTTCGGAAACACATGGCAGAAAAATTATGGAGATGTTAAAGGAAGGGACAACAGACGCGAGCGCAGCCTTAAAAGTATTTGAGACGGGCAAGGAAGAAACAGTGATCATAAACACAAATACAGGTCGACAGGTTTTAAGTACCGGTGTCCCAGTCTATGACCGCAACGGTAAAGTTCACAGAGTATGCTGCAATCTACGCGATGTAACAGAATTAAACCATTTAAGGCAAAAATATCAGCATACCCAGACGCTCGCTTCGAAGTACTTTTGTGAATTGCTTGAGTTTAAAAAACCAAAATCATTTGAGTTCGTTGCCCACAGTAAACAAATGAAACAAGTGTTGGACACTGCTTTTCGCATTGCTAATGTGGATAGTATAGTTCTCGTCCTTGGTGAAACTGGAGTTGGCAAGGATCTTGTAGCTCGTGTTATTCATAAGGCAAGTCTACGAAACGATTTCGGTCCATTCATAAAAATCAATTGCGGTGCAATCCCAGCGGATTTACTTGAATCCGAACTTTTTGGCTATCAAGGAGGGGCTTTCACCGGAGCGAACAAGGAGGGGAAAGCTGGTTACTTTGAGATTGCAGATAAGGGAACCATTTTTCTAGATGAGATAGGAGAGCTTCCTAAAAAACTCCAGGTAAAACTACTAGGGGTAATTCAGGATCAAAAAATAACTCGGATTGGTGGGGTAAAAGAAAAAGAAGTTGATGTTCGCATAATTGCAGCGACTAATCGAGACTTAGAGGAAATGGTGAGGCATGGTGATTTCAGAGAGGACCTATTTTATAGGTTGAACGTGGTACCTTTAATAATCCCTCCCTTACGTGAGCGAAAAGAGGATATCCCTTTTCTCATCGTTCATTATACGGAACTCTTTAACCGTAAATACAACCTGGAAGTTAAGTTTAGCAAAGAAACTATCAAAGTATTGGACAAGTACAATTGGCCGGGTAATGTTAGGGAACTGGCAAATCTAGTAGAAAGGGTAGTTGTAATTAGTCAAGAATCGCTCATAAAACCAGAACATCTCCCTAAAAAATACTATATGTGGGATCAGAACCCTGAAAACCATGGGTCTGAATTTAAGTTACTCGGTGATGCAGTGGAAGATTTCGAATTGAGTCTCGTAAAAAACACTCTGGAACGCTGTAATAGTCGGGAAGAGGCCGCAGGTAAACTTGGTATAAGCCTTTCCGGCTTAACGAGGAGAATAAGAAAGCTTAAGCAAGTCAATAATGAAGCCAAATTTGACCCGGGCGACAAGGCCTGATTTAAGCAATAATTAGGATTAAACTTTGTAAAAAAAGTCAAACCTGACTTTAGAATTATCTGATCATTCAGAATATTGGCTAGAATAGCGTGCTGCAAATTGGCACGCTATTTGCAATTCTATATTAATAGTACTGAAAATAAAGGAGGCTAGCATAATACACCGATGAACAATACTCAATAATTAATTATCAATTACAATTTAGGTAATTTTATGTAGGAGGTTGAATGATGAAAAAGTTGCTAACCGGAAATGAGGCTTTTGCGTATGGGGCGTACCTTGCGGGGGTCAAAGTGGCTACGGCCTATCCGGGTACCCCTAGTACCGAAGTTGTTCTTAACTGTGCCAAATACGAGACTATTTATGCTGAATGGTCTCCAAACGAAAAAGTTGCCTTTGATGTAGCTGTTGGCGCAGCTTATGCAGGCGGGCGGGCTTTGTGTGCCATGAAACACGTCGGCCTCAACGTGGCAGCCGATTCTCTCTTTTATGCCTCCTACACCGGTCATAAAGCCGGTTTAGTAGTGGTAAATGCCGATGATCCTGGTATGCACAGTTCCCAAAATGAACAGGATAACCGCTACTATGCAAAATTTGCAAAACTTCCTATGCTGGAGCCGACGGACAGCGAAGAAGCCAAAATATTTATCCCTCTTGCATTTGAAATCAGTGAACAGTTTGACACCCCTGTATTTATCCGTACTACCACCCGTTTGTCCCACTCTCGGACCATTGTCGAGATGGATGATAGCCAGCGGATTGTGCCCAGTACAGAAAAAGTGGCATTTGAACGCAACCCGGCTAAATATCATATGATTCCGGCTAATGCTCGTCGTCGTCATACGGTTGTAGAGGAGAAAATTCGAAAACTAGTCGAATATGCCGAAACCTTCGCTTACAACGTCATTGAACCCGGCGATGATGAAATCGGGATTGTCACTAGCGGCGTGGCTTATCAGTATACCCGGGAGGTATTTCCCAAGGCTACCATCTTGAAGTTGGGCATGGTTTATCCCTTGCCTAAGCAGTTAATCCTTGATTTTGTCAAACGGGTTAAAAAAGTAGTGATTATTGAAGAACTTGACCCGTTTTTCGAAGAGCATTTCAGGACACTGGGTATTGAAGTTATCGGCAAAGAAGTTTTCCCCATCGAGGGCGAGTTTAGTCCATATCTAATCCGGGAAGCTGCTGCTAAAGCTGGCCTGACTGATGCTCCGGTCCCCATAATACCAGTTGGTTTGGAATTGCCTATTCGACCGCCGATGCTTTGTCCTGGGTGTGCTCATCGGGGAGTTTTCTATGCCTTAAAACGCCTAAAAGCGGTAGTTCACGGTGATATCGGTTGTTATGCCTTGGGTGGATCGCCCCCATTGGCAGCAATGCATACCAGTGGGTGTATGGGTGCCAGTATTGGTGTTGTTCATGGGGTAGACAAAGTTGGAGTCAAAGACCGGACTGTGGCGGTTATTGGAGACTCGACCTTCTTTCACAGCGGCATTCACCCGCTAATTAATGTTCTTTATAATAAGGGCGTCAGTACTGTAATCATATGCGATAACCGTGTCACAGCAATGACGGGTCATCAGGATAACCCAGGTTCCGGCCAGACTCTTTTAGGAGAACCTGTTGAGCAAATCGATCTAGAGACATTAGTTCGGGGTCTGGGCGCTAGGAAAGTGGCCGTTGTTAATCCATATGAGCTTGATGAAATGCTTAAAACACTTAAAGAATTTATGGAATCCGAGGAACCGTCCGTACTCATTGCCCGATATCCTTGCGTTCTTAATATTAAGGAAAAGCATCCTGTTCCGGAAATTGACCTCGAAATTTGTACAAATTGTAGAACCTGTTTGGAGATAGGATGCTCGCCGCTTACTAAGACTGAAAACGGTGTAACCATCGACGCTCAATTGTGTAACGGCTGCGGCTTGTGCGTCAAAGTTTGTCCGTTTGAGGCGATGAAGAAATCTAAAGAACGGAAATAGAAAGGAGGCAAGAGTAAGTGCAAAGTTATAATTTTATCCTAGCCGGAGTTGGAGGGCAAGGTACGATCCTGACCAGTGACATTTTGGTAGAGGTTGGCTTAAAAGCAGGGTACGATGTCAAGAAATCAGAAGTTCACGGAATGTCCCAACGGGGTGGCGGAGTTGAAAGTCATGTGCGCTGGGGACAGAAAGTTTACTCGCCGGTAGTAGAGCAAGGCAAAGTCGATTACTTGCTGGGCTTTGAAATGCTGGAAGGCGCCCGTTGGGCAACTTACCTAAATTCTCAAGCAAAAGTTTACATTAATGACCATAAAATTTATCCGCCGTCAGTGAATATTGGGCAGGCAACCTATCCTGAAGAAAAAAACATTGAACAACTTCTTGCTGGACGATCAGCAATCTTTGAATGGGTGGGCGCCATGGCTAAGGCTAAGGAACTCGGCAATCAGGCTCTGGCGGGAGTAGTAATGCTTGGGAGGCTTGCTAGAGAATTAGATGTTGCGGTGGAAATCTGGCTTGAGGTAATTACGGAACTGGTTCCGGCAAGATTCACCGAGTTAAACAAAGAGGCTTTCATAGCTGGTCGGGAAGTGTGATAAATCAGAATCAGAAACCTATATGAAATATGTAATATTAAAGTAAACAAAATAATTTTAATGGAGGAATGAAAAATGCCAAAAATATTAAGTTTAATGCCTAAAATCTATTTCAAAGACCCAGGCACCTTGGCGACTTTGGAAACGTTTAAAGATGACCTTGCTTTTTCTACAGACTATGAACCTAGTCAGATTATTGCCGCGGCCAAGGATGCTACCTGTTTGCTATGCCCGGCCCCCTATCCAATCATTTCTGAAGAAGTTATGAAGGCTTTGCCCAATTTGAAATTAATCCAGACAGCAGGCGCCGGTTATGACAAGATCGATCTAGATGCCGCAGCGAAGGCTGGAATCCCTGTTGCCAATACACCAGGATTAAATACTCTAGCGGCAGCGGAACTCGCTTTAGCAGCAATAATTGTCCTTCGGCGGAGATTTGTCTATGCTGATCGGGAGATTAAAAGAGGTCAGTACCAGCCAGCTAGGGAAAAACTTTTGGCACAAGGGATGTCGGAAGTAAACGGGAGCCGCTGGGGGATAATTGGTCTGGGTAGGATTGGGGCTAAATTAGCTGAAGCAGGAAAAGTCCTCGGAGCCGAAGTTAGTTATTATGACCCGTTCCGTAGAACGGAAGCTGAAGAGAAGCAACTAGGGGTTAATTTCCGTAACTTGGAAGAAATACTGACAACCAACGACGTTATTGTTATCTGTGTGGCTTTGACAGAGGAAACCAAGGGGTTGATCGGATCCCGCGAAATGAACATGATGCAACCTGGAGCTATCTTAATTAATATGGCCCGGGGCGGGATCGTTGATGATACAGCACTGGCAGAAAGTCTTGCTCAGGAACATTTAGGTGGGGCGGCCCTTGACACCTTTGAAATTGAGCCACTCCCGGCAGATCATCCCCTTTTAACTTTGCCGGAGGAAGTAAAGGATCGTCTTTTTCTTACTCCCCATTTAGCTGGGGTAACTAAACAAGCTTTAAATCGCATGCTGGAATACGCCCTAGCAAATTGTGCTCGGGTTCTTAAAGGGGAGCAACCGGTGGCGGTGGTCAACGGGGTTGAATAACGTGAATGTCCGGTACGAAAGTGTCTTGTAACGAAAGGGTCCAGTGGAGCCTTTCGCCGAGGGCGCAACTCTTGACGGACACTATCGCCCGAGGATTATTTTCGCCGAAGCCGCTAACTTTCAAAGAATCACTATACGGCTGAGACGATTGTCTCCGGTGGAGATAATCGCCTGAGGCGATACTTGAAAGAGAACTATCCGCCGAAGGATTCCATTCACGCCATGAGGCCACTACTAATAATTCAACTATGGCAGTATGGATCAGAATTAAATATTTGCGATGCTTGTTGGAGATGGAGGAAATCAAAGATGAGGACGTTAGGAGAGATATTTACTCGCAATGCTAAACTATACCCAAATAAAGGGATTATTTTTAAGGATAAAAAACTTTCTTATAAAGAGCTGAATATACGGGTTAACCATTTGGTAAGTGCTATGGCAGCTAAGGGAATTGGTAAAGGAGATCGGGTGGCAATTTTAAGTAAAAACTGCCCTGAATATATGGAAGCCTACGGCTTAGCTGAAAAAGGCAGTATAATTCTGGTTCCCCTAAACTGGCGCTTGGTTGCCCGAGAAATTAAATACATGTTAACTGATTCGGGGGCTAAGGCTATTATTGTCTCGCCGGAGTATACTCAGGTGATTGACTCTATTCGACCTGAACTGCCGGATATCAAGATTTATCTCAGCCTGGATAGCCCTGTTCAAGGATACGAATTCTATGAAAATGTCTTGGCCCAGGGTTCGCCGACTGAGCCTAATGTAGAAATTGACCCGGATGATCTAGCTTATATCATTTATTCCAGCGGAACAACCGGCTTACCGAAAGGCATCATGTTAACCCACGGCGGACAACTTGACTGCGCTGTTCATCAGTTAGCGGAAATGCGGTCGGGTAAGAACTTTGTTCATCTAGCTATGATGCCTCTTTTCCATTCCGGGGGAAAAAGTTCCACCCTGTCACATTTTTTCAGGGGCTGTACGATTGTGATCATGCCGGAATTTAATCCTCGGGAGGTTCTGGAAACTATTCAAAGAGAAAAGGTAAGCGTCACCCAAATGGTCCCTTCGATGGTGGTGTTTTTGCTTGATTACCCTGACTTTGGTAAATATGACCTCAGCAGTTTGCAAACTATCTTTTATGTTGGTTCGCCGATGCCCTTAGATATTCTGAAAAGGGCGATTAAATCGTTTGGTCAGATTTTCTGCCAGGGTTATGGTTTAGGAGAATCAGGGCCGCTTGCTACTTTCCTGAGCCATGAAGAGCATGTTACTCAAGGTGATCCCAAAGTTCTTGAAAGGTTAAAATCCTGCGGCAAGCCAGCCCTTGCTGGTGAGGTACTGATTGTCGGCGACAATGGTGAGGAAGTCAAGCCAGGTGAAGTGGGAGAGATTATCCTCAAGAGCCAGCGCTTGATGAAAGGTTACTGGAATCAGCCGGAAAAAACCACAGCTTCACTCCGCAACGGCTGGATGTATACCGGTGATATGGCAACGGTTGATGAAGATGGATATATCTATATCGTCGATCGGAAGGCAGACTTAATCATCAGCGGGGGTGAAAATATCTACCCGCGGGAAATCGAAGAAGTATTGTATACTCATCCTGCTGTTCTGGAAGCAGCGGTCATTGGCGTGCCGGATGATAAATGGGGGGAAGCAGTTAAAGCCTATATTTCCTTAAGACAGGGTGCAACGGCCACCGAAACTGAAATTATTGACTTCTGTAAGCAGAATCTAGCCAGCTACAAAAAGCCCAAAACAGTGGAGTTCCTTAACGAAATACCCAAGAATGCCAGTGGTAAGATTGTTAAGACAGTCCTCCGTGATAAATACTGGTCTGGGCGGGACAAAAAGGTCTAATGCGATGTACGAAGCTCGATGCACGAACACACGAAACTCAAGTTTCTGACTTCGAACCTCGAACTTCGCACTTCGCACCTCGCATATGGCATCTGTTGAAAAGGGGGAAAAGCATGGCTATCGAGAAATATCTAAGTCGCTTCGCCGCCGCAGTAGCTTCTCCTTATGAGGAAGCGCATCGGCGGAAAGCGAATGGCCAAAAAGTAATTGGCTGGTTGCTAACCGATGTTCCAGAAGAATTAATCCATGCAGCTGGAGCCTTTCCGGTGGGCATTCTCGGTTCTAACAAAAATATCCGACTGGCCGATACTCATCTCCAAGTATGGGTGTGTTCTCTGATGCGTAGTTCACTAGAGATGGGCATAAACGGTGAACTTGATTTCCTAGATGGTATTCTGATCCCACAGACTTGCGATACCACAAGGGCGATGGTGGGTATCTGGCGTAAAACCTGCAAAACGCCATATATTGAAAATTTTATGTTGCCCAAGCAGGTGAACCGTCCTAGTGCCCGAGAATATCTCATCGGCGAACTGACCCGCCTGAAAACTAAACTTGAGCAAGAAACTGGAGAAATTATTACCGATGAAAGATTACGTGCTTCGATCCGATTGTTTAATGAGAATCGGCAGCTTTTACGACGGATGTTTGAAATCCACGTCAGTCATCCGGAGGTGATTAGCTCGCGTGAAGCCTATACCGTGATCAAAGCAGCGATGACCATGGATAAGGCGGAGCATAACAAGCTTTTACGAGATTTGATTAAAGAGATGGAGCAGAAAGTCTCTGAACTAGCCCAACATGCCGATCATCCTAATTCCAAAGTCAGGCTTGTTATCTCCGGTGAAGTCTGGGAACCTCCCGAGCTTATGGATTTAATTGAAGAGGCCGGAGGTGTGGTTGTTGGTGATGACTTGCTCACGGGAGCGCGTTACTTGGGGCCGGATGCCGCCGAAGACAGCGATCTTCTGGAAGCCTTGGCTGACCGTCAGTTGAAAAAGATTCCGTTTGGTGGGTTTGATAACCAGGATTACGAACGCCGACGGTTCCTAGTTGACCAGGTTCGCCAGTCTGAAGCCATGGGGTTGATCTTTCTCCACCTTAAATTTTGTGAACCGGAAAATTATGATTACAATGACATGCGAGAAGGGCTTAACTCTGCTGGAATTCCTAACCTTCGTCTGGAGACCGAGTTCACTAATCTATCCTTAGGCCAGATCAGGACTAGATTAGAAGCATTTATTGAAATGATCGGAGGAGATCTAATTGAGTGAGCCCTTTAAAACAGCAGCCCTTATGAAGGACTTGATGGTCAAATATTATAACCGGGGTGAAGAATGTCGCCGAGAGGGAATTCCTGTTGTTTGGGTAACGGCGGTTTTTCCTGTTGAGATCATTTATGCAATGGATCTTTTTCCCTATTACCCAGAAAATTTTGGGGCAGTTGCCTCAGCTCGGAAAGTGGCAGATAAACTGTCCGAGGTGGCAGAAAGACAAGGTTATTTTTCTGACCTCTGCGGCTATGCCAGATGCGGCCTTGGTGATGCCTACACTACCGAACATCTGGTAGGAAAAATCCTACCTCCGGATTTACTTCTTTGCTGCAATACCCAGTGTGGTAGTCTGCCCAAATGGTTCGAGGCAGCTGGTCGGTTTTATAAAGCGCCGTATTTCCTTTGGGATTCGCCTTTTTTTGAAGATAAGGTTTCCGAGCTTAGTCAAAACTATTTATTAAAACAGCTCTATGAATTGATTGAGTTTCTTGAGGTTACTACCAAGCGCCGATTTGATTTCGACCGGCTCCAGGAGGTGGTGGCACTGTCAAGCGAGGCTACCGGGCTCTGGAATGACTGCTTGGAAATGGCTGCTTTGAAACCCGCCCCGTTTGGTTTCTTTGATGCCTGTTTCCACATGGCTCCGATTGTGACCATGCGGGGAACGAAGGAGGCCGTTGATTATTATCGACAGTTAAAGGTAGAACTTGAGGAACGTTTGAAGAAAAAAATTTATTCGATTCCCAACGAGCGGCATAAGGTATACTTTGACCACATCCCAATCTGGCCCCGGTTACGCTGGCTCGCGGATATCTTTGCCGCTCATGATACCCTAGTGGTTGCCTCTCAGTATACACATGCTTGGGCAATGAATTTTGACCCAGCTCGCCCGCTAGAAACCTTAGCGGAACTGTATCCCCAGCAATTTGTCAATCGGGGGTTTGACTATCGCATTAAGTTAAAAATTGATTTTATGAAACACTACAGTTGTGATGGTTTCGTCTTATTCTCTAACCGGAGTTGCAAGCCTTCTTCGTTAGGCCTTTATGACAAACGTAAAATGATCACTGAAATGACTGGTCTACCGGGGGTGGTTTTTGAGGCTGATATGTCAGATGTACGATTTTTTTCGGAGGGACAGGTCAAAACCTTACTGGAGACCTTTTTTGAACGTATGGGGTGAGAAAACTTGGTTGGCGACAAGCCTTAGCGAAGGCAGTCGTCTAGTTAAAATTATCTGAAATTTAAGAATATTAAAAAATTATAAAGAAAAGTAGTATGGATGTTTAATGAAAAAGACCTTTAGGAGGTTTTTGAGAATGAGTGTATCAATATCCGTTAGCTCTGTTGAGCAAGTAAAGCCAGCAGTGGGTGAAAAAGAGTGCTTGATATGGGATCGTCAGCATGAAACTATGGCCCGTCCGGAACTGGAAAAGCTCCAACTAAAACGACTTCAAAGTGTGGTGACGCGTTGCTATAACAAGGTTCCCTTTTACCGCCAGAAGATGGATGCATTTGGAGTACGACCGCAGGATATCGAGTCCCTCGCAGATGTTAGCAAGCTTCCCTTCACCACTAAGCATGATATGCGGGATAATTACCCCTTTGATATGTTTGCTGAACCTATGGAGAATATCATCCGTCTCCATGCCTCCAGCGGTACCACGGGCAAACCGGTTGTAGTCGGATACACCAGAAATGACCTAGACAATTGGGTTGAGCTAATGGCTCGAACATTTAGCGCTGCAGGGGTTACTAAAGCTGACATCGTGCATAACTCTTTCGGTTATGGCCTGTTTACCGGAGGTATGGGTTTCCACTACGGGGCTGAACGGATTGGCGCAACAATTGTTCCGGTTTCCGGTGGTCTTACCAAAAAGCAAGTAATGTTATGGCAGGATTTTGGAGCCACGGTTCTTACATCAACTCCGTCCTATGCCTGTGTCTTAGCTGAGCAAGCTGAGGAATCGGGCGTGAAACCTGCTATAGACCTTAAGCTGAGAATTGCATTATTTGGAGCGGAACCCTGTACCCCTCAAATGAAGGCTGACGTCGAAAAAAAGCTTAACGTGGAAGCTTATGATACTTACGGTCTTACCGAAATGATGGGACCGGGAGTTGGAGTAGAGTGTCCCTATCACGACGGATTGCACATTGCCGAGGATCATTACTTGATTGAGATTATTAACCCGGAAACTGGTGAAGTCTTACCTCCCGGCAGTCAGGGTGAGATGGTACTGACCTCTCTAACCAAGGAAGCATTCCCAGTTCTCCGCTTCCGAACCCGTGACCGTACTCAGATTAATCAAGAGCCCTGCGCCTGCGGCCGGACCCTTGCCCGGCTTCAGAAGATTGTCGGTCGGACTGATGACATGCTAATCATCAAGGGAGTTAATGTCTTTCCGTCTCAAATTGAGAGCGTTATCCTGTCTGTTCCGCAACTTGAACCTCAATACGTAATCGTCGTTGATCGAGGAAGCAATCATATGGATGATTTTGAAATATTAGTGGAGTGTTCTGAGAAAGTACACAACGAGGGCGAAGCGGCTATGGAGACTGCTAAGCAGAGACTGGCTGCGGAGATGCACCAGGTGTTGGGACTGAACGCCCGGATTAAGGTAGTACCCCCAAAAACCTTGTCGCGTAGCGAAGGCAAGGCCAAACGGGTCATTGACCTCCGAGATATGAATCAGTAAATCTATATATTTTCTTTCTGTTGGCTGAAGATGCGTAATCTCAAAAGTCTCAAAACTAATGGGAAACAAAATTGGGAGGAGGTGATCTTTGATGCTAGGTCTATCTGATCCTGGAATTATCGCAGCTTATTTATTGACGTTCGGTGCTGTCCTCCTCTGCATTTTCTTTGCATGGCGTAACTGGGAAAAGGAATAATTAAGATGTAGTTGGAGAGTGGAGTTATTAGAGATTGTTTGATAGGTAGTAGGTAGGTAGGGAAAAGGAACAATTGAGAAGCAGGAGGAAAAAACATGGATACAACCTTGTTTGTCATAATTCTAGTTGTCTACATGGCGATTATCACTTTTTTGAGTTATTTAGGTTATAGACAAACCAAGACTGCTAAGGACTATCTGGTTGCCGGTGGTAATCTCAATCCTTATCTTATGGGGCTGGCTTATGGGGCGTCGTTTGTGTCAACGTCGGCGATCGTCGGTTTCGGCGGTGCTGCGGCAGTTTACGGCATGAGCTTGATGTGGTTGGCCTTTTTCGCTATCGGTGTTGGTATCTTTGTTGCCTTTATCGTTTACGGCAGAAAGACAAGAGCTTTGGGCCAGAAACTGAATGCTTTGACTTTTGCCGAACTTTTGGGTAAACGATTTGAATCGGTATTTATCCGTCGTTACGCAGCAAGTCTTTTCGCCTTAATGATGCCTTTGTATGCTGCAGCAGTGATGATCGGGGGTGCGCGCTTCCTGCAGCAAGCCTTGAAAATGAACTATACAAGTGCAATTTGGATCTTTTCTATAATAGTCATGCTTAACGTGGTCTTCGGCGGCCTGAGAGGGGTTGTCTATACTGACGCCTTTAGGGGGACTTTGGATGTTGCGATTATGGCGATATTAGTTATCCTCACCTTCGTTACATTGGGTGGAGTCACCCATGCTAATCTGAGTCTGGACGCTATGAAAAACATGGTACCGGCCAACCTAATTGCTCAGGGCCATACCGGTTGGGCTTCAATGCCGGTTTTTAATTCTCAGACCTGGTGGTATGTAATTTCAACCCTGATTATGGGTGTCGGTATTGGTGTACTAGCTCAACCCCAGTTGATTTCACGTTATATGATGGTGAAATCCTCCAGGGAAATTAACCGGGCCCTGATAGTCGGTGGTATTTTCATCTTATTCATGAACGGTGTTCCCTTTACAGTTGGAGCATTATCCAACGTTTATTTTAAACAAGCTGTGGGTAAAATAGCGCTGGCTGCAACCGCAGTAGGAGGGGCCGCGCCTAACTCAGACTTGATTATTCCTATGTTTATTACTCAGGCCATGCCTGTTTGGCTGACCTATCTCTTTATGTTGGGCTTATTGGCTGCGGCTATGTCAGCCTTGAGCGGTCAATTTCACCTTATCTCAACTGCAATTAGTTATGACCTTAATCCAAGGGCAGGAAAGCTGGAAAACAAAGCAGTAATATTGGGGCGACTGGGAATAGTTATTGGTTATGCACTCACCATGTTTATGGCCTTCCGGCTCCCGGGTAGTGTCATACCGATTGCCACCTCGATCTTTTTTGGAATCTGTGCGGCTTCTTTTCTTCCCATGTTCACGGCGGGACTCTACTGGACTAGGGTGACCAAAACCGGAGCTATTACAAGTATGTTGACGGGTTCGTTAATATACTTATGTATGGTGTTATTTGTTCATGAAAAGGAAGCCACAATCTTCGGTCTATGTAAATTTTTATTTGGAGTTAAGACCCTTACCTCGGTACCCTGGACTTACATCGATCCTTTGGTGATCTCACTACCAACCAGTATTATAGTATTGGTAGTTGTTTCTCTTGTTACGAAACCTGCCCAGATCTCTTTGGAATCCAGCGGCGAGATTGCTAACTAATCTAACTCAAAACTGTTGACGTGTTTTAATTATACTCATGCCTAGGATCGCCAGGATCCAAATCAGCATACAAAAGTCTCATTGTTGGCGTATAGACGCCTAAACAACAATGGCTGGAATTTATGCTTGTAATCTATCGCTACTTGCATTAAAATACTTATAATTCAATAATGTTTTAGTTGCTGGTGCCCTTCAAAGGGAGAATAGGGAACTGGGTGAGAATCCCAGACGGACCCACCACTGTAAAGAGGAGACTTATGCATTGCCACTGGAAAACTGGGAAGGCGCATAGAGTTGTTGATTCTAAGTCAGGAGACCTGCCTGTAACATAGTAAGTCATGAATTAAGGTAAAGTTCATGGTCAGTTTTCTTATCACTTGTGTGAAAGAGAATTAGGCTATGAGCTTTTTTATTTGCCTTTAGATGAAAGGGGGTAAAATGATTGGGATATCTTGGCAGGGACGTTGAAGTTGTCTCTATAAACAATGCTCAATATCTTGTGGCTTCTTGTGATTCCTGTGGTGCGATAGGCATGAAGGAATTAGATGCGTATAAGATTTCATGGTTCATTACAGGAAAATTGACCACACGAGTGGCGTTGCTGGAAGTTACTTCGACAGGAGCTGTGCCACAGATGCTGACAGTGGCGATTTCAAATGAGCCGTACCCGACAGGGGATGAACTATTAAGGGGGGTGAACGATGAACTAGAATCCGCTGGATTAGAAACGCTACCTATGGCGATCAGCACAGAAAAAAACATGCCCACGCAACAAACCGGTCTCGGAATCAGCGTTATTGGCGTGGCTGATAAAAACAAGTTGCGTATAGGAACAGCTCAACAAGGAGATGACGTCTATTGTCTGGGGTTTCCTAAAGTCGGACCTGAACTCAACAATCCAGAGGATCCAGAAATTGTACAAGTGAAAGCTATACAGATTCTCTTAGAGATCACAAGTATTCATGACATCATTCCTGTAGGGTCAAGAGGGATACGTTCGGAAGCAGACCAAATTGCCTCTACAGTAAACAGACGTTTTAAGGTTGATCCTACTTGCACTCTTGATTTAGATAAATCAGCGGGGCCGTCTTCCTGTCTGATTTTTTCATCTGCAGGTTCATCATCCGGGGTCTTAAATCAGGCGTTTTCTAGTTTTCCAAAGTTACCTTTAACTAGAATAGGGCAATTATTATAAAATTTAAGGAGGAATAATCAATGAATAATTTAGGAACAAAACAGCAGGACTTAAAACTATCCGCTTGGAATGTTAAAAGACTATCAATTATGGCAATTTTTATTGCCTTAAGTGCAGTAGGAGCGCTCATTAAGATCCCAAGTCCTGTTGGAACTATTGGTATGGATTCAGCGCCCGGATTTTTTAGTGCCTTGGCCTTTGGAGGACTAACGGGAGCCGTTGTCATTGCTTTTGGCCATTTATTGACGGCTGCCGTTGTCGGATTTCCAATGACGATTCCGATCCATCTGTATATTGCTTTACAAATGGCTTTATGGGCTGTAATCTATCGCTGGGTTAATGAGAAGCTTGGTTTAATTTTTGCAGTTATCGTTGGAATTGTCCTCAATGGGGTAGTATCAGCCTTTGCAATGCTGCCTATGATGGGTATGGGCGGGGTTCTTGGATTGTTGCCTTTTCTCGTTGTCGGAGCAGCTCTTAATGTCATTATTTCTGCAGTAGCCTATAAAGCAATTAAGGGAAGTCGGCTCATTTAGGTAATGAGGTGATAAATGTGGAGACCTTAGAAAACGTGGAAAACGTAATGAACATGAAGACTGGAAAAAGTATTGAATCCGGTAACGAGAGACACCTAGAAAACGTTATAGAACTCGTAAATCTCTCATATCGTTATCCGAATGCGGCGGAACCTAGCTTGAAAAACATTAGTTTAACTGTGGAAAAAGGGAAATTTGTACTCTTGACGGGATCCACTGGGGCAGGAAAAACGACCTTGAGTTTATGTCTTAACGGTCTGATCCCCCAGCTTTTGGAGGGTAAACTAACTGGCCAGGTAAGTGTAGCAGGAAAGGATGTCGGGAAAACTGCTGTACAGTCGATGTCTAAGGTTCTGGGCCTTGTCCTCCAGGACCCAGAGACTCAAATTATTGGCCGAACGGTTGAGGAAGACACAATATTTGGTCCTCGTAATTTCTTGGTTCCCTTTGAGGAGATTAAACAGAGGGTCGATCAAACTTTGGAAAAGGTTCGCCTTCAAGGGTATAACCATCGTTTAACAGAGGAACTATCGGGCGGTGAAAAACAACGCTTGGCAATTGCGGGTGTTCTCGTGATGGAACCTGAAATCTTAGTGTTAGACGAACCAACTTCAGAACTCGATCCGATAGGACGCTCAGAAATCTACGCAACGTTGGAGGATTTGCGGCGGAAAAAAGATCTAACCATTTTATTAGTCGAACACTCCAGCGAAGAACTGATTCATAAGGTAGACGAGGTCGTGGTACTTAACAAGGGAGAAGTGGTTTGGAAGGGAGTTCCGTCAGAACTCTTTCGCAATCTGCCCCTTTTACGTCAGTGGGGGATAAAGCCGCTACCTGTTAGTCAGATCGGATGGGATTTCTACGAAAAGGGGTGGATTTCATATGCTGAAATCCCTGTAGATATCCCGTCCGCGGAAAGCTTAATTAGATCGCTGTTACCCATATACGGCAAATTGCAGTGGCAAGAACAAGAACAAAGAACTGAACGAGAAAAAGATCAAGGGCTAGGGCTTGAATTAGAATTAGATCAACTACAGAGAAAGAATCTCGGACTAAATCAGGAATCGAACCTGTCCAATAAAGATACCGCAATTGAAGTACATAATCTAATTTACCATTACAACTCAGACCAGCCCACTTTGCGAGGAATTAATCTGACGATTGAAGCTGGCGAGTTCGTGGCTTTAATCGGGCAAAACGGTGCAGGTAAAACTACCTTGGCGAAACATTTTAATGGTCTTTTGAAACCAACTCATGGAGAGGTTATCGTTGCGGGCATGAATACCCTACAGTATGATACGTCAGACTTATCAAAAACCATAGGCTACGTCTTTCAAAATCCGGATCATCAAATTTTCTCCGCTACGGTCGAAAAAGAATTAGAATTCGGTCTTAAAAATGCAGGCTTTAAAAGCAAAGAGATCAAAGAACGAGTCGACAAAGTCCTTCAGTATACTGGATTAGAAAAGTACCGCAGTGTTCACCCCTTTAGTTTGGGTAAAGGAGAACGGCAAATGATTGCAGTGGCCTCAATTCTTGTCTTAAAGCCAAAAATGCTGATCATCGATGAGCCGACCACTGGCTCAGACTGGGTAGGCGTTCAAACAATGATGGCTTTGATTCGTAAACTTCACGCTGCAGGAACCACTATTATAATGATTAGTCATGATATGGACCTTGTTGCTCAATACGCTAAGCGAGTCATTGTCCTGAAAGACGGCGGAATTTTATTAGATGGCACCCCTCAGGATGTCTTTTCTAATGAACAAATGCTAATCAACTCTGCCATTATTCCACCACAGCTTAGTAGGCTTTCCAGGCAATTAAACGATTTATTAGGTAATAAAACCTTTATTGAATCAAGTGAGTTTACTGCAATGTTCGAAAGTAAGGTGAAGACGAGATGTTGATAGAGTATTTGCCTGGTGACACCTTGATCCATCGTCTAGATGTTCGCACTAAAATGCTCGGCTTCTTAGGGTTTATCATTCTGTCCTTTCTATTCGAAGATCCAAGCTTTCAACTCTTGATCGTCTTCTTTACAGGACTTTTAGCGTTTTGGATAAAAATCCCCCTGCGAAAGATCGGGGGAATGTTGGTTCCTTTGCTTCCTATTATGATATCGATTATTCTTCTCACAGGGTTTACGTTCTCTCCAGAACGCTTTGATCGGATCTCTAGCCGAGCGATCCTCTTTTATATCCTTCCAGGAGACAGATTAGGGGCGACCGTAGGAGGATTTCTGATGGGCACAACGTTTATCTTACGTCTTTTAAGTATGATGATCGCTTCTACTGTATTAACCTTAACTACGACTATGGATGATTTTACTCAATTCTTTCAAAAGCTGAAGGTTCCTGCTGAAATCTCCATGATGCTGACAACGGCCATACGGTTTATTCCAACCCTAGATAAAAAACGCAGACAAATTGTAGAGGCTCAAAAAGCCCGTGGGACTAAATTTAACGAGAAGGGGATTGTCGGTTCGATACGATCCTACCTTCCGATTATGATTCCTATGTTTATTAACTCGATTTTGATGGCCAATTCCTTATCAATAGCTATGCTTAATCGAGGATACGGCTTGACGCGATCTTGGACATCAATGCGCGAGCTTTCATTTGCACCAAGGGATTATTGGTCGATTTCTCTTATTGTTCTATTATCAACGTTGGCGGTCTTTGTCCGATTCAAACTCAATCTAGGGGTATTGTAGTTTTTTATGTGGAACTAATACTTGACAGAAGTAGGAGCCTAGGAAATAAATAAACCTTGCTTGTGTGATGAGATTAGAGTTGAGAGATTAGTTGCACTGAGGCAACGTATGACTTATACTTTTTTCAGAAGTTCTAAAAGGAGAGTTACTATGGCACGAGATAAAGATCGACATACATGGCGCGAAGGATATACTACAGGAAGTTGTGCAGCTGGTGCCGCAAAAATTGCTTGCTTGCTCCTCAAAGGGGACAATATAGGTGAGCAGGTTGAGATTCAACTTCCGAATTCCGTGCGTTTAACGATACCCATTTATAAAGGAGAACCTGGATATCCAGAAGCTAGAGCAAGTATTCTCAAAGACGGCGGGGATGATGCGGACATTACGCATGGGCTTGAAATCCAGGCGATCGCGCGATATATTTCCCCTCAAGGAGAGGTTCACATTCGCGGGGGCCAAGGGGTTGGAACTGTCACAAAGAAAGGATTGGCTCTCTCGGTCGGGGAAAGTGCCATTAACCCGGTGCCAAAGAAGATGATCCTTGAAGCGGTTCGGGAGGTCTTTCCCACTGAAGAACTCGAGATAATTATCGAAGTTCCTGATGGAGAAACTACTGCCTTGCGTACCCTTAATCCGAGACTAGGGATAATCGGAGGAATTTCGATACTAGGGACAAGTGGGATTGTCCGACCAATGTCCGAAGAGGCGTTTAAAACCTCGATCCTGCCCGAGTTGGACCAGGCAGTAGCCTATGGGCATAAAACCATAGTTCTAACTCCAGGGCACTATGGGTATCGTGTTGCGACGGAGCGTTTTAAGGTACCGACAGAAGCTGTAATCCAAATGAGTAATTTTGTTGGCTTTTTATTAGAAGAAGCAACCTACCGGGGGATTAAACAAGTAATTCTCTTAGGGCACATAGGAAAGCTCATTAAAGTCTCGGGCGGAATCTTCCATACCCATAATCGTGTCGCTGATGCCCGAATGGAAATCTTACTGGCACATGCCGCACTGGCAGGGCTTGATATCGACACCTTAAAACATCTGGCTGAGTTCCCAACCACTGAAGGAGCTACCTCTGAACTCTTGCTCCTTAGAGAGCAAAAGTTACTTCATCATCTGGCACACTTGGCCAGTGAAAGAGCACAGGCGTATACCTTTGGAGAACTAAACGTTGGAACGATCATGACATTATTAAACGGCCAACCGGTTGGCTGGGATCAACAAGCCCGTAAGATTGTGGAAGAACAAGGTTGGGCTTGGTCGATTGAGCAGTAGGTAAAACATAGGAGGGACAGGTACATTGTTTCAGATTATGAAATAACGTATCTGTCCCCCCCTACGACCAACAGTATTTATTGAAAAGGTCATTGGACAAATCAACTAATTATAGAGTTGATTTGTCCAATACTTGTATATTATACAATTCCCGAAAGTCAAGAAAGTCTTGCAATGTTCCGGCAAAACTCGGTGTCCCATATAGGAAAGAGAATTGATCTAAAGAAAGAAGTTCCGGTTGTAGAACAAAATCAGGTATCTATTGTGCAATATTGAGGTTACAGCCAGAATGCTTGGGCGTTCTGGCCTTTATATTTTGAAAATTTGGAAGGAATATTTAGAAAGTGTGTAGGAAGAATACGGTTGGGCTTGGTCGATTGAGCAGTAAGGCAAATAATCAATTATACATAAAATTTAATTTAGAATCTTGAAGGAATCTAAAAAGAAATGGCGAATATAAACAAGCATAAACTGTCCAGACCAATATTAGACCAGTGGTATACCCGCTAAATCCAAAGCTGTGTTTTCATAGTGGGCTTATATGCTGAAAAAGTTTTGAATATTGAATCGTGAGAATTTTTAATATCTCTCGTCTGGAGTTTAATAACTATATTAATCTACACTTTAGCGATTATAAGTTAAAGCAACGGCGCTTTGGAATTACTCGACGTAAACGAATGAGTATTTCTAATGCGCCTTTTAATTTAGGGAGGAGGGATTTTAATGATATAAAAATAAAAAGTCTACAAATAAAATAGGAGTAATTGAATTATATTTGTAGAAATTATTGAAATTACCAATATAAAAAATTATTTATTTATTCAGAATTTTTGCAGGAATATAATAAGAAACATCGAATATACTCATGAGGAAATTGTTCAGACCAATATTAGACCAATGGCATACCTAAATCAAAGCTGTGGTTTCATAGTGGGTTATATTTAGGAATATGCTGCAAAAGTTCCAGAAAGGGGGGCCAAATTAATTCAAAGTAATCGGCCAAGATAATAGTTACCTAGTAAAATGTTTGTAGGTAAAAACTATGCTTAGGTATGGTCTGAAGCTTTGCTGCATTTAAATAAAAAAATGTAGCAAAACACCAGTCATAACTAATAATTTGTGGAGGAGGTATTTTAAATGTTCTTTAAAAACAAAAAAATGTTTACGAAGATTTTTGCTGCTGGTCTCGTTTTAACTCTAGTTCTGTCCGGATGTGGAACAAAAAGCACTTCAACTGATACCCCAAAAGCCGCATCAGGAGATAAAATTAAAATTGGTTTGGCAGGGCCGTTTACTGGTGCAATCGCTGAAACGGGTGGGACAATCAAAAAAGCTGTCGAATTGGCAACTGAGCAAGTGAACAAAGCAGGTGGGATTAATGGCAAACAAGTAGAGTTGATTGAAGCAGATGATAAGGCCGATCCCAAAGAATCAGCAGCGATTGCTAATAAGTTTGTAGCAGATACTAGCGTTCTGGGTGTTCTTGCAAATTACACCAGTTCATGTACATTAGCTGCAGCGCCCGTATACAATCGAGTTGGATTAGCACATATTGCTTACGGTTCAACGTCACCTGCCGTTACAGCCGCTGGTCCATTTACTTACCGCGACATAACCACGGATGCCTACGATGGTGAATTCGTTGCCCAATGGACCATAGACGAAGGTTATAAGAAAATTGCCATCCTTTATGAAAACGATGATTACGGCAAAGGGTTGGCTGATGTTTACAATAAAAAGGTAACAGCTTTAGGAGCTAAAGCTGTGATGCAAGAGCCTTACAACCTTGGTGAAACTAAAGACTTCAGTGCAATCCTAACTAAATTAAAGAATGCTGCACCTGATGCTTTGTTCATCGCAGGGCAATACAATGAAGCTGCGATGATTGTCAAACAGGGCAAGCGACTTGGCATAACCCTTCCTGTATTTGGATCTAATGGTCTTTATTCAGACGCCTTAATCCAACTCGGAGGGGCAGAAGCTGAAGGTATTCGGGTTATTGGAGCTTTCCATAGTACTGCTGACTATCCTGAAGCCAAGGCGTTCATAGACTCCTATAAAACTAAATGGGGACAAGAACCGGATATTTGGGCCGCGTTCGCCTACGATGCCGCCAACATTATGTTTGCAGCTGTCAAAAATGGCGGTGAGGATCGTAAAAAAATCAATGATTGGTTAACAACACTGAAGGATTTCAAAGGTGCCACTGGAACGACAACGTTTGACCAAAATGGAGACTGCTTAAAACAACCATTAAAATTAATTATTAAAAACGGTAAGTTCGAAATTTATAAGAAGTAGATAATATACGGTCTACGGTCTATCTGGTAGGAGGGTGGATGAACTCCATGCTCCTCCAGATAAACTATCATCCGGAAAAGAGGTGCGCTATGTTTTCACAGCAACTCGTTAATGGCATTACTGCTGGCGGTATGTACGCTCTGATTGCCCTCGGCTATACGATGGTATATGGCATATTGAAAATCATCAATTTTGCTCATGGGGACATCTTTATGATCGGTTCATTCATCGGTTTGATCCTAGTGAAACAGGTACACTTAGGATTAATACCAGCTATGTTAATATCAATGCTCATTGTAGCTTTACTTGGGATTGTCGTGGAGCGGATAGCCTATCGCCCTCTCCGAAATTCTGCAAAAATTGCTCCCTTATTAAGCGCTTTAGGGGTTTCTATTTTCCTAACTAACTTTGCTCAATTAGTTTGGGGTACTCAAACCCGTGCTTTTCCATCTTCTTTTCAGATAACGACGTTTCAAGTTGGAAATGTGGCTCTGAGCAGCATGCAGATATACACCTTATTGATTTCTATCTTGCTCATGGTTGGGTTGTATTTGTTTGTGCAGAAGAGCAAGTTGGGGGTTGCGATGCGTGCCACTTCACATAGCGTTGAAAATGCCAGATTAATGGGTATTAATGTGGATAACATTATTTCCTTAACCTTCGGTATTGGCTCTGCTTTGGCAGCCGCAGCTGGTATTCTTGTTGGACTTTACTATGATGCCGTATATCCTGTTATGGGATATACCGCTGGACTAAAAGCGTTTACTGCAGCCGTACTTGGCGGAATCGGCAGTATTCCCGGAGCCATGCTGGGAGGACTCTTGTTAGGTGTATTTGAAAATCTAGGAGCTGCTTATTTATCGATGGGGTACCGGGATGCGATTGCTTTTGGATTGCTGATTATTATTCTACTGATCAAACCTACTGGTCTACTCGGTAAAAACATTCAGCAGAAAGTGTAGGTGGACGTGGTGATAGAAGTAATCAAAAGAGTCGTCAGTCGGCCTCAAGCTTCCTTGGGTTTGTTGGCGGTATTAGCGGTTTTACCATTATTTATTAAAAGCGACTATTTGGTGCACGTACTAATTACTGTCGGTCTTTATGTCGTGCTTAGTCTTAGTCTTAATTTAGTTTCTGGATTTACTGGTCAGCTATCGATCGGTCACGCTGCATTTTATGGAATTGGTGCTTACGTCACAGCTTTGTTAATGTTGAGGCTCAATATGCCCTACTGGGCCACTATTCCCATTGCTGGGATTATTACTGCTCTATTTGGTTTAATCTTAGGATTGCCGACCCTGCGTCTTCGGGGCGACTATTTGGCCATCGTCACTTTGGGATTCGGAGAAATAGTTCGGTTGGTTTTTCTGAATTGGGACAGTTTAACCCGTGGTCCCATGGGATTACCAGGTATTCCATCGCCCCAGATTGGCAGCCTGATTTTTACCAGCAAAATCCCTTTTTATTTTTTGATTTTGGCGATATTAGTCATAACGGTGCTCTTTATGGTAAGGGTTGCCGAATCTGAATTTGGTTTGAGCTTAATTGCTGTAAGCCACGATGAATTAGCGGCTGAAGCCGTAGGGATTCCTACTTTACGGGCTAAGTTACTAGCATTTGTTTTTTCCGCTTTATTTGCGGGTATCGCTGGCGGCTACTATGCCACTTACATTTCATTTGTGAGTCCGGATTCCTTTACGTTCATGGATTCGGTAACGATTCTTTCCATGGTTGTTCTGGGGGGACTGGCCAGTATTCCAGGCGTTGTAATTGGGGCCATCGTTTTGGGTTTGGCTCCAGAAGTACTACGGTTTATGGCTGATTACCGCATGCTATTGTACGGGGCTTTAATGGTAATCATGATGATTTATAAACCTGACGGATTCTGGGGAGCGAAACATAGAGTGCGTAATGCTGTACTAAAAAATCTCGAAAAAAAACACACCCGGGTGAAAAGGGGTGAACCACTTGATTCCAAATAAGCTGATTGAAATGGATAATGTAACTATTAAGTTTGGGGGCCTCCTAGCTATCGACAATGTATCTATACATGCTTATGAGGGGGAGATATTGACGATTATCGGGCCTAACGGTGCCGGTAAAACGACACTTTTTAACATCCTTTCAGGTGTTTATCAGCCAACATCTGGAGAGATAAGGCTGAAAGGTAAAATGGTTAAAAATCTCACACCCCATGTGCTCGTGGAAAAAGGTATAGCAAGGACGTTTCAGAATATCCGTTTATTCCCAATGCTTACGGTATTAGAAAATGTCATGCTTGGCCATCATTGCCGGAATAAGGAAGGAATGCTTGGTGTTTTGTTCCATGGCAGGAAAGTAAACGAACAGAGACTAAAGTCGATTACCTATTGCAAACAACTCTTGAGCATTGTAGGTTTGGACAACCAATTGGAAGAACTTGCGAGCAATTTGCCCTATGGTAAACAAAGATTGTTGGAAATAGCCCGCGCTTTGGCCACGGAGTGTGACGTTTTATTGTTAGATGAACCAGCCGCAGGTATGAATACCCAAGAAAGAATAGAATTGGTCAAGCTTATTCGAAGTATTAGTAAGGAAATGAACAAGTCAATTATACTGATTGAACATGATCTGGACCTAGTAATGGATATTTCGGATCGTATTGTAGTATTAGACTACGGTTGCAAGATTGCAGAAGGCTCTCCATTAGCTATTCAGAATGATCCAAAAGTAATTGAGGCGTATATAGGGAGCAGTGACGAAGAGGGGGATGACTATGCTGTCATTTGATAGTGTTAGTGTGCATTATGGTGTGATTCCCGCTCTAACAGGGGTATCCCTCCAGGTTAACGCCGGTGAAGTTGTGGCGTTAATCGGTGCCAATGGAGCAGGGAAGACTACCACATTAAAGGCAATTTCAGGTTTGTTGCGACCGAGCCAGGGTTCAATCATGTTTAACGGTCAAGATATCACTAAACTTTCCGCCGACAAAATAGTAAAGTCAGGCATTATCCATGTTCCTGAAGGGCGCGGTGTCTTCCCTAATTTGACGGTGAAGGAAAACCTTATGCTAGGTGCTTATGTGCGCAAAGATAAGGCCATGATCGCTAGGGATTTAGAAAATGTGTTTACTAAGTTTCCCCGTTTGCAAGAACGTAAAGAACAATATGGAGGAACTCTAAGTGGTGGGGAACAACAGATGTTAGCAATTGGACGCAGCATAATGGCATCACCTAAATTATTATTGCTGGATGAGCCTTCCATGGGTCTGGCTCCACTAGTGGTAAAGGAGATATTCCGTACGATCAGAGAGATCAAGAAAAGCGGTACAACCATTCTTTTAGTGGAGCAAAATGCCAACATGGCCTTGGCAAGCGCTGACAGAGCTTACGTAATCGAAACAGGTAAGATTGTGATTGAGGGAACTGCGAGGGATCTTAGAGCGAACCCAGAAGTGCAGCAGGCTTATCTGGGGACACACAAAAGAGAGGGAGTTGCATTATGAGCAGCGATTCCTAAATTGAAATAACCCCATCAACGATCAGCAATTTGAACATTGTGACACCATTGCTTGAATAGGAATCCTTGCATTTGGACTTTAGCTTGTGGTATATATAAGTGTGCGACCCAAAGGTAGGCATTTCACACTAGTTGATCAAATTTGGACTTAAGCGAAAAGACCTCTTTGTGGAAAGCTTCCTTATAAATATTAAAGCATAAAAGGAGAATTTACATGGATCTTACGCGCAAAAAGCGTACGCGTCTATATGAAGAAGTTGCTGAAAAGATTAGAAGTTTGATTCAAGACGGTACTTTGGCAACGGGAGACCAGCTATTACCGGAAAGACAATTAGCAGAAACATTGGGTGTTAGTCGATCAGCTGTGCGGGAGGCACTAACCTCTTTGGTGTCTCAAGGGTTGTTGGAGATTACACCTGGGAGCGGTGCTTACGTTAAAGAAGTGAATATTAAGGATCTAATTGATCCTTTTGCCACCATAGTTCTGAAAGAGATAGATGGCATTTTTGACCTATTGGAAGCTAGGTTGGTGATTGAAACTGGTGCTGCGCGAATTGCGGCTAAACGTGCTGATGGGGCTGACCTGTATAATATGCACGAACTGGTGTGCGATATGGAAAATGATGTAAAAGAAGGGCGAAATACTGACGAGTCTGACAGCAAGTTCCATTTCAGTGTAGTCCGTGCTGCTCACAATCCAGTACTTCAAAACTTAATGACAGTGTTAATGGGATTAATGAAAGACTATTATGGCCCGAGTCGACAAAAACTCGTTGAACAGCAAGTAAACCGTCAGCTGTGGTCGCAGCAACATGGACGGGTTTACGAAGCAATAAAGATTGGCGATGCTGAAGCGGCGGTGGCGGCGGTCAGCGAACACTTAAATACATCAATTCTGATGTTAAAGAAATTACAAGGAATTGAGGAATAATTTAGAGTTTCTCATTTAAAAAAAGTAACATAGTATGAATTATTTTTCTAAACTTTGGTCCTACCAAGGTGGATTGTTAATAATACCGGATATAACGTTATCCGGGATAAGAAAAGTTGCAATGCCCTAAAGAACTTTCTTGAGGGCAAGATATTTAAAATTTGTGAATTTTTGGATTTAGGAGGGTATTATGGCTAAGAAATACGATTTGATTATTGTTGGTGGCGGGATCATGGCTTCAAGTTTAGCGTACAACTTGCGCAAAGACGGATATACCGGCAGCATTGTTATATTTGAAAAGGATCGAATGTATGAGTACACTTCCACTCCCCGTAGTTATGGAGGTGTTCGGCATACCTTCAGTATCGAAGGGAATATACGATTATCCCAGCTTAGTATACAAATCTATGAGAACTTTGAAAAAGAGATGGCCTTGGATGGAGATCCAGCCGTCATTGATTTTAATCAACATGGATATCTATATTTGGCAAATGATCAAGTACTATCCATGTTGAAAGAAAACATGAAATTACAGAAAAGTTTTGGTGTAGATATTCAGTTAATGAATCCAGAAGAAATAAAGTCCTTCGTTCCAGAACTGATTGTTGATGATTTAGCGGGTGCTGTTTTCGATGTGGCTGCTGGCAACATAGACCCCTATTCAGTTCTGCAATGGTACGTAAAACATGCAAAACGGTTAGGTGTAGAGTATATATATGAAAAGGTTCAAACTATTTTAAGTGATGGAAATCATCAAATAACCGGCGTCAGATTAGAGAGCGGAGAAGAATATCACGCATCAATTGTAGTAAATGCTGCAGGAGCCTGGTCTGGTGAATTAAGTAACACGGTGGGATTAGATATACCAGTTCGACCACTTCGCAAACAGGTCTATTGTGTCGATTTGACAGTTCCATTCCAAAAGCATATCCCATTTATCTTCGATACGGTTACTGGTACTTACTTCTTGGGCGAAGGACAGAAAGTAATTACAGGTTCACGTGAAGGCTCTCATATGGTGGAAAAGAAAGATTTCAAGTATGAATATGATTTCCATTTGGATAAATCATATTTTACGAATGAAGTATGGCCGTTATTGGCTGAGCGTTCCCCCAATTTTGAAAGGTTAAAATTAGAACAGGGCTGGGCTGGCCTCTATGAATATAATTATATTGACCATAATGCGATCATAGGTAAGCATCCCGAGATGAATGGTTATTATTTGCTTACTGGTTTTAGTGGTCATGGATTTCAACAGGCACCAGCAGCAGGTAAATGTTTATCAGAGCTCATACGCTTAGGAAAGTATGAAACAATTGATTTAACACCATTTTCTTTGGAACGATTTGCAAAAAATCAATTGCTGTTGGAAAAAGAAGTTTACTAGAGTCATCGAGCAAATCTTATAGGATATTTGTTTCCTAATTGGTCATACCAAGGACTGATTAGGATAAGACCAAGACTGATTTTGACGACAGAATGAGTTGAGTAAAGCATAGTCGAAGGCTGCCCGTGAACTATGATAGCTAAATGACTAGAGGAGAGTGGGCTTATGAAACTAGGCAGTGAGATTCTCTATTTGTCCAGAGACAATATTGGTGCCTTAAATATTGGAATGTCGGATGTTATTAGCCTCTTGGAAGAGTCATTTCTGGAAAAAGCCAAGGGAAACGTAGATGCCCTGCCTAAGATTGAATTGCATCCTAAACGGGATGACAATTTTATCAATGCAATGCTCTGTAGTTTTCCTAAGTTTAATGCTGCAGGGCTTAAATGGATCAGTGCCTATCCTGGTAATAGAGAAAAAGGTTTGCCGTATATCTCAGGATTGATTGTCCTAAACGACCAGGAAACCGGGTTTCCCATGGCGATCATGGAAGCAGGTATTTTGACAGCAATTCGTACAGGGGCAGTCACAGGGCTATCTGCTAAGTATCTGGCGCGCAATAATAGCCAGACCGTAGCAATTCTTGGTTGCGGAGTTCAAGCCCGTACTCAGTTAGAAGCAGTCCTAGCGATCTGTCCGGAGATTACGACTGTTAAAACCTTTGACATTAATTTTGAGGCTATTGATCGTTTTGCTCAGGAAATGGAAACCCGTTTTAAGGTTAGAGTCGAAAAGGTTAACAATCCACAGCAAGCTGTAGAGGGCAGTGATATTATCATCACTGCCGGGCCCATTCTTGCTAGCCCAAAGCCTGTCATCGAAAGTTCATGGTTAAAGGAAGGGTGTTTTGGCGCACCGATCGATTATGACTCCTATTGGCAAAAAAGCGGTTTCGAAGCTGCAGCCAGGATTTATGTTGATGATGTTCCACAATTTGAAGCTCACCGGGTAATGGGTTATTTTAGCGCTGTGCCAAAGGTATATGGGGATCTCGCAGACCTGGTCTCAGGTAAAATATCTGGGCGTCTTAATGATTCGGAAAGAATCATTGCGATCAACTTGGGATTGTCGCTCGAAGATATTGCTGTAGCTGCTTTAGTATACGACCATGCCAAGAGAAAAGGTTTGGGGCAACTTCTTTCTATTTAGATCTAATTATTTGAATTTACCCTTGCCTGGAGGTGGTACATTGCAACCGAGAAAAAGGTTGGGGATATTGGCAATTATCCTGTCTGCCTCAGGTTTTTGTGTCTATCCTATCCTTGGGAAACACGTTTTTGCAGGTGGAGCTTCTCTACCAACTGTTCTTTTCGTTCGTTTTAGTTCTGCGGCCATTATTTTTTGGGCTTTGTATTTATGGAAAAATGGCAGGCCTAGACTGCGAGTAAAGACTTGGTTGATTCTTCTGACGATGGGCGGAGTAGGATATGCGGGGATGGCAGGCCTCTATTTATGGTCAGTTCGCTTTATTCCCGCTTCGCTGGCTTCATTGGTCTTTTACTCATTCCCGTTACTGGTAACTATTATTTCCATTTTGACTCACCAGGAAATTATTTCTTTTATGAAAATTTTGGGGCTTGTAAGTTCAAGCCTAGGTTTAATGTTTGTCTTAGGACTCAACTTTGAGGTGGCGAATCTGATGGGGCTTTTGATAGCATTCAGTGCGGCATCTGTGCATTCTGTCAATATATTAGCCGGCAATCGAATACTTAAAACTCTAAGTCCCCTGTTAAGTACGGCTAGTATAACTACAGGAGCTGCGTTGACTTATGGCTTGATTGTACTGTCGAGTGGGTTTACTAGGGAATTGTCCCAGACTACCTGGATGGGGATTGCTGGAATATCATTTTTTTCCACGATTATTGCGATGCTGTCTTTCTACAAAGGAATGCAACTAGTAGGTGCTTCCACTGCATCCATACTAAGTATGCTTGAGCCTGTAATGACAGGTGTACTGGCATATTTGTTCTTAGGAGAGCGCCTGACTCTTCTTCAAGGAATAGGTGGGGGTTTGGTCATACTAGGTGGAGTGATCGTGGCCAGAATTCCCGTATATGAGAAAGTCTTGGCTCAAAAAGTATTGATTTAAAATTTTTCTATAAATGCTGCTGTTTATTCTTAAGCTTGCGAAAGGGAGGTTTAATTATGAAAAAAAATGCCTTTGATGTAGCGCTTGAACAATTAGCTGAGGCCATAGAGTACATGAAGCTGGAATCAAAAATCCATGAAATAATGAAAGAACCTATGGCACAGTTGACGGTGAGGATTCCTGTGCGGATGGATAATGGTGAAGTAGAGATTTTTACCGGTTTCCGTTTTCAACACAATACAGCTTTAGGACCAACAAGGGGAGGAACACGTTTTCATTCGGAAGAAACGCCGGAAGATGTCAAAGCCTTGTCTCTTTGGATGACTTTGAAAAATGCCTTGAACGAAATACCCAATGGAGGGGCCAAAGGAGGAGTAATTGTTGACCCGCACAAGCTTTCCCAGCATGAGCTGGAGCGCTTGTGTCGGGGATATATCCGTAAGATTGCTCCAATCATAGGGGCATGGAAAGATTTCCCTGGAGCAGACATAGGTACATCGGCCCAAACCCAGAGTTGGATGATGGACGAATGGGAAGCTATGAATATGCACCATGAAGCTGGTGGGATCAGTGGTAAAATGATGGTGCTCGGAGGATCCAGGGGGCGACAGGAAGCGACTAGCCGGGGCTTGTTGTTTGCAACTCGAGAATTAGTAAAGGCCAGAGGGGTTGAGATGAAAAGCCTTACTGCTGTAGTCCAAGGATTTGGTAAAGTGGGATGGCATTTAGCGAAATTGTACCAAATGGATGGTGTAAAGGTATTGGCAGTTAGTGATGTTGACACAGCCATATATGATCCTAAGGGTTTGGACCTTCTAGATATTCATGAATATGTAGAGCGTTCTGGTACTTTACGGGGCTATCCAAAAGCTATGGAAATTGGCAATGGGGAATTGTTGGAATTGGAATGTGATATTTTAGCACCCTGTGCGGTTCAAAATGTAATAACGGAAGAAAACGCACCTCGAATTAAAGCCAAGTTTTTGATTGAAGGCGCTAACGGCCCTACAACACCAGAAGCGGAGAAAATCCTCATTGATAAAGGGGTGTTTATCGCACCTGACATTTGGGCTAACTCAGGTGGTACCCAAGTAGCTCACTTTGAAAGAATTCAAAATCTAAATGATGATAATTGGAGTGAAGAGGAAGTAAACGCTAAATTAGAAAGAATTAATCATAAAGTGTTTAACGAAATCTATGCCTTGTATACTGAAAAAAATATTTCTATGCGTCTTGCTTGTTGGATAAAAGCCATTAGCAAAGTTGTTGAAGCGATGAAGGCTCGTGGGTGGGTATGAAGCGAAACAAGAGTGGAGTTGGAAATATTGCAGAATAAATCTAAATTGATCCAGGGTAACCAAGCGATTGCAGAAGGAGCGTTGTATGCAGGAGCTAGATTTTTTGCTGGCTACCCGATCACTCCATCATCGGAAATAGCAGAGGAGTGTTCTAAGCGCTTGCCTAAACTGGGCGGTGTTTTCATGCAGATGGAAGACGAAATTGCCAGTATTGCAGCGGTGGTTGGAGCATCGTTAGGGGGAGCGAAATCGTTCACAGCGACTAGTGGACCAGGCTTTTCTCTAATGCAGGAAAACCTAGGCATGGCTATAATGGCCGAGGTGCCGTGCGTTATTGTCAATGTGCAGCGCTCGGGACCGAGCACGGGATTAGCAACGAAGCCCGCACAAGCAGACGTTATGCAGATCCGTTGGGGCCGGCATGGTGACCAAACGTTGATTGCTCTATGCCCTGCTACAGTGCAGGAATGTTTTTCACTTACGGTACAGGCGTTTAACCTTGCGGAGCGTTTCCGGGTACCGGTTGTATTAGCGGCTGATGAAATTGTGGCTCATATGAGGGAAAGTATTAGTTTACCTGAAACAGGGGAATTGTCAGTAATAGAACGTAAGAAGCCCACATGTGATCCGGCAGACTATAAGCCCTTTTTACCTGAAGAAGACGGGATTGCTTCTTTGGCAAACTACGGTAGTGACTATGTTTTCCATGTAACAAGCTCGATGCATGGGCCGGAGGGTGTCAGTAACAACAACCCGGCAAATGCGGCATGGCGAGTGGATCAATTGCATCGTAAGCTTGAACGATATCGTGAAGAAATTGTACTCACCCGACATTATGAAACTGAGGGAGAACTGGATGTTCTGCTGATAGCTTTTGGAATTACCACTCGGGTGGCACGTGCTGCAGCCCAAGAGGCGCGAAGCCGAGGTATCAAGGCGGGGGTGCTCCAATTAATTACTTTGTGGCCTTTCCCGCATCAGGAAATCGAGAAGCTGGCTAAAAAAGCAAAGTCCGTCGTAGTGGTTGAAATGAACTATAGCGGACAAGTAGCAGGAGAAGTGGAGCGGGTGCTTGATTCCCGGGATAAGCTAAAACGGGTGAATAAATATAACGGAGAAATTATTAGACCTGCGGACGTGCTGGCAGCCTTTTAATTAGTTTTTTAGATTACAACTAACTCAAAACAACCTAAAGTTACTAAAGTCTTGAGAGGTCCATAGTTGGAAGTTCTACAAGGGTAAAGTTGATCAATTATTACAGATAGATGAAAAAGGGCAATATTATATGCCCGCAGTTGGAGGGAACGCAAAATGAATCTCACAGAAATGAAAGAATCTCATAAACTCTTGGGCACATTTAATTATCAACTTGGTCAAGTAGACAAGGGATATGCTAACCGTACATTATACGTTAATCTGTCGACAAACACGTTTGCCGAAAAACCTGTCAATGAATTGATGAAACAGAAGTTTATTGGAGGAAGGGGCTTTGGTTTAAAACTCTTGTGGGATGGTATCAATGATAATACTCAATGGAATGATCCTGAAAATGAGCTGATCATTGCTCCCGGTCCGATTGGCGGCATAACTCAATACCCTGGTGCTGGTAAATCCTATGTAGTCGGTATATCTCCCTTGACTCAATCAGCAATGGATAGTAACGTTGGGGGTTACTTCGGCCCATTTTTGAAGTTCTCCGGTTGGGACGCGCTTGAAATCCAAGGTAAAGCCGAACGCGACGTTATTGTCTTTATTGATGGAACTAAAGGAATAGTGACCATTGAGGAAGCTCCTTTAGAGGAGGTTAACAGCCACATCCTGATTGAACAATTGACAGAAATGTACGCCGAAAGTGAAGAAGACAAAGTTAACGTTTCGGTAGTAACTGCTGGGGAGGCTGCTCAACATACCCTTATTGGACTACTCAATTTCTCTTTTTACGATACACGCAGAAAAGCAGTGAGAATAAAACAAGCCGGAAGAGGCGGCTTAGGGACAGTTTTTAGAGATAAGAATATTAAGGCCTTGGTAATAAAGAGCATTAAAATCCGAGGAGATTTAAACAACCCTCATGACATTTCTACTATAAAAAAAGTTGGTCAAAAAATGCATAAGGAAATCTTAAGTCTAGATGATTCTCAATGCCAAATGAGAAAAGCAGGGACAACTCATATCGTTAAGATCATGAATGATTATGACCTTTTACCTGTGCGTAATTATAAGTTTGGTTCTGATCCGAATGCAAAAGACATTACTCATGCTGTGCTTCTCTCCAAGTATTTCAACCTTAATGGTCACGACGAATGTTGGTATGGCTGTACTCTTTCTTGTGCCAAAGTTATCAATTCGTTTAAGCTTAAAACTGGACCCTATAAAGATACAGACGTTATAGTTGACGGTCCGGAATACGAAACGCTTTCCGCAGCGGGCAGTGTCTTAGGTATTTTCGATCCAGAATTTGTTATCGAAACTAATTTTTATTGTGATACGTACGGAGTCGATACAATTTCCTTCGGGACGCTCACAGCCTTTGTGATGGAATGTTACGAAAACGGAGTTATTAATCAGGATATCACGGGTGGACTAAAACTAAACTTTGGTAATGCTGAGGCTGCCCTGGAGCTACTTCACCAGATGGCCAAGGGTGAAGGCTTTGGCGTGATTGCCGGGCTGGGTATCCGTAGGATGAAGAAATTATTTACTGAGAAATATGGAGCTAACCCTGATTTTCTACAAGACATTGGTATGGAAGTCAAGGGGCTCGAGTTCTCAGAATATGTGACTAAAGAATCCCTAGCTCAGCAAGGAGGGTACGGGCTGACGAATAAAGGACCTCAACATGATGAGGCTTGGGTCATCTTTATGGACATGGTTAATAATCAAATTCCTACCTTTGAGGACAAAGCCGAGGCTCTATTCTATTATCCCATGTTTCGGACTTGGTTTAGCTTAGTTGGATTGTGCAAACTTCCTTGGAACGATATCGTTCCAGCTGATAATCACACCACTGCAGAACCAGCTAAAGTCCCTGAACATGTGCAGAACTATGTAGAAATATATAACGGCGTAACTGGGTCCAATATAGACAAAGAAGGGCTTATTAGTCAGTCGGAAGTTGTATATAACTTTCACAGGGTGTTTAATCTGCGAATGGGTTATGGAACCAGAGAATATGACAACGTGCCTTATCGAGCCGTTGGTCCTGTGACCGTAGAAGAATACGAATCTAGACAGGACAGGTATGACGGACATTTGAAAGAAATCCTGAATATAGACACAGTGGAAAAAACGACTGAAGAAAAAGTTCGGATATTAAGAAACTACAGGGAAGAACAATATCGGAAATTGTGTGATGCAGTCTATAAACGAAGGGGTTGGAACTCCAACGGAATACCAACGATGGATACATTGCAGCGACTGGGTATAGATTTCTCTGAGGTTGTAGAAGTAGTGAAGAAATACGCCTAAGTGAACTCGTTCAACTAAAGTTGAACATCGAGTCTTCAGTGGGGGATTCTACCTCCTTCGCCGCCAAGTGTTCCTATGGGGAAAGGCGGCTTCGGCGAAACCCTCCATTGGAGGCTTTCGTCACCGAAGGAGAGTACGGTTTACTACTCCCACTTATAGAAGTGCGAGTCTCACGATTGGATGAAATGGTGCGGGGTAGTAAGATGATTAAGGTTAATGGCAAGGACTATCCTTGGAAAGAAGGTCTAACTGTAAAGCAGTTATTGGCTGAAATGAACTTCACTTTTCCGTTAATAATCGTTGTTATTAACGGAAAAGCCATTCCAAAAAGCGAATTCACTTGTACTGTAATTAAAAATGAAGACGATATTCAAGCGATCCATCTCATATGTGGAGGATGAAGACGGGTGAACCCATTACATCTTTAACAAAGATTTATTAGGAGGTGGTTAAGTGACAAACCTGAATGGCAAGAAATTCTTAAGAAATAACGTTATGCCTCATATGTGGTGCTCCGGCTGCGGCAATGGCATTGTCTTGAGCGCCTTGCTGCGGGCTTTTGAAGAATTAGGCTATAAGAACGAAGATACTGTGGTAGTAACAGGCATAGGCTGCTGGGGCAAAGCCGATGACTATCTCACCACAAACGCACTCCATACCACGCATGGACGTGCTTTGGCTTACGCCACGGGTGTGAAGGCAGTTAATCCTAAGTTGCACGTTGTAGTTCTGATGGGCGATGGAGACAGTGTGACGATAGGGGGTAATCACTTTATCCACGCTGCGCGCCGTAACATTGACCTAACGGCCATCGTGG
>Ga0074193_1000941_pt1 | contig 41310 bp, 35 predicted proteins | sample EPASupsiteHSE605_FD_64523 | JGI IMG/M metagenome (GOLD analysis project Ga0074193, IMG submission 64523) | Bioremediated contaminated groundwater from EPA Superfund site, New Mexico - Sample HSE6-05 | ecosystem: Environmental > Aquatic > Deep subsurface > Groundwater > Contaminated ...
AGCAATCATGCATGGCGTTCCGCATGTGACAATGACATCTACCCCGACGGATATGAAACTTTGAAGAATCATCGGTATCATAGACAAGTCACCCTGCGCATTCTTCTCAATAAGCCTGAAGTTCTGCCCGTCAATGTATCCGGAATCCTTAAGAGCCGTAAAAACTCCCTCCTTTGCAATATCAAGTACAGGGTCCTGGGTTATCTGCAAATATCCTACTGTGAGAATCTTTTCTTTGTTGCCACAGCCGATTGCAGCAATGGCTATCAGCACTACAGCCAATAATTTTAAATGCTTTTTCATGCCTAAAGTTAACAAAATATGGATCAAGTTGAAAAGTAGGTGGAGCATTAAATTTCAAGTGGAGCAAAAGTGTGGATTATTTTCAGTCCAGGTGTGGATTTACCATGCTTTTGCTCAATTATGTTTTTTAACCAAATCTACTCCACCTACTTTTTCATTTGACCCTAAATTATATTTTCCATTGGAAATTTGTTTTTATGGAAAATGTATTTATCTTTGCATCATATTTCTTACGGAGAAAAAAAATGGAAAAATTACTTAATTATATAAAGATTAACTGGCTCACTTTTGCTGGATTAGGAGCAGGTGCCATTGCAGGTTACCTGTACTGGTACTTTATCGGTTGTCAAAGCGGTACTTGTCCCATAACCTCATCTCCTCTCAATAGTACAATATATGGTACAATTATGGGAGGACTCCTTTTCAGCATGTTTAAAAAAGAGAAAAAGAAAAGTTAGTTATGACTGATAATTTTAAGAATAAAGCATCTGATTGGGACTCACCAATGAAGGTAGAGATGTCGGGCCGTTTTGTAGAAGAGATGGTCCGTAACGTAAAATTCGACAAATCTGTGAAGGCAATGGATTTGGGCTGCGGAACGGGGCTGGTGGGATTGAGCATTCTCAACGAGATCAAGTCACTCATTATGGTAGATAATTCCAAGGCAATGATTGACAAGTTAAAAGAGAAGATTGAAGTAATTGAGCAAAACAATGAAACTTCTCTTAAAGAAAAAGTAAAAATCATAAACGGTTCTATAGAAAAATATACCGCTAGGGACCTGGATATAATTTTTTCACTTATGGCAATGCACCATATAGAAAATATCGAGGCTCTTTTTGAACAAATTTCTAAAATCCTAAAACCCGGAGGTATTCTGGTAATTGGTGATCTGTGTGAAGAAGATGGTTCATTTCATGGTGAAGAGATTGTCCCTAACAACGGATTTAATATAGAATCTTTATCTAAACAGATAGAGGCATGCGACATAGAGATCGTAAAAACATATACCTACAATACAATAAAAAAGAATGACCGCGAGTATGATCAATTTATAATAATCGCACAAAAAATATAAAAACAGAAAAAAAATTTTAATCATGAAAACAATACACTTAACAAAAAATGAGTTTTTAGCAAAAGTTGCTAATTATGAAACCGATCCCACAGAATGGAAATATCTTGGTGACAAGCCAGCAATTATTGACTTCTATGCAGACTGGTGCGGCCCATGCAAGACTATTGCCCCCGTATTGGAAGATCTTGCTGCTGAGTACGAAGGCATAATTTATGTTTATAAGGTTAATACCGAACAAGAACAAGAACTTGCCGGAACATTTGGAATACGCAGCATCCCTTCTTTATTGTTTGTCCCTATGTCCGGCCCACCGCAAATGGCCCAGGGAGCAATGCCTAAGGCATCTTTCAAAGAGGCAATAGAAAATGTTCTGTTGAAATAGTTATTAAAGTTGGCCCGAAAATTGCGGCAATATTTTCCGACAATTTGAGTAAATACTTTAATAATAAAAAAATGAAATCTAAACTATCACTAATTGCTCTGGCACTTATTGCCACAGTAAGCATTGCTTCTGCACAGAACACGCAGGCAAAAGATGTAAAACCAGCTAAAGAAAAGGCATGTTGCCCGCAAACAGAACAAAAAGCATCTGCAGATAAGAAAGATGGCAAAACCGTTGCATGCACCAGCTCTGCTAAAACCAATGCAAAAGAAGCTGAAAAGAAGCATGATTGCACTGGTAATTGTACAGGCAATTGCGAGAAAAAAGAGGTGAAAGACGTAAAAAAAGATGAGTGCTCAGGTAATTGCTCAGACTGTGATAAGGATAAGAAAGAAGTGAAAAAATCTGCTTGTTGTGAAGAGCAAAAGGCAGCACCAAAAAGCTGTTGCGAAGGAGCTGAAAAACCCGCTAAACCTACTAAACCTGCAAAAGCAGCAAAAGCAGAGAAAGCAGCAAACGTAAAATAGTTAGATAGTTACTTCTATTTGGGTCTCATTTACTTAATTTAATCTCACAGATTCTTCTGTGAGATTTTTTTTTACCGTAGGTTTTTAAAGATATCAGTGTCTAAATACTATTAATAAAGAATTAATGACTAAGACCGAGGAGATAAAATATATAATTTCTGATATTCTGAATGGAGAGCGAGAGAAATTCAGCATAATTGTCAACCTGTATAAAGAGAGTGTTTTCAGGATTGCAATTGGGTACATGCATACGAAGGAAGATGCAGAAGATATTGTTCAAGAGGTATTCATAAAGACGTACCAATCACTTTCCGGGTTTAAAGGAAAATCGGAATTTTCTACCTGGTTGTATAGAATAACAGTAAACACATGTCTGAATGCTATAGGGAAGAAACAGAGATTCTCTTTTTTGCAAAAAGCTGAGGATACTGTATCTCGATTTTTTAATATTAAGTCCGACGACAAAAATCCTGAAGAAAAATTACTCTCCCGTGAGAAGGAAAAAGCAGTTAAGGACGCAATAGACTCTCTTCCTAAACAACAAAGAACAGCTTTTACATTAAAAAGGTACGAAGACCTCTCTCAGCAAGAGATTTCAAAAATCATGAAGATATCAGATGGTGCCGTTGAACAACTGCTACAGAGATCAAAGGTAAATCTCACTAATAAATTAAAAAAAATAAAATAATCCATAGGATTTTTAATAAACACATGTCTAAATAAGTATGAAAACAGAAAAGAGCATAACTGATTTTATAGACTCAAAATTAAAGATAGAACCTAATCCATATCTTACAACTCAGATAATGGCAAAACTTGAGTCGATGGAACATAATGAACCATATAAATTATCTTCTCTGCAAAAAGCGGTTGTCGCAGTTAGTATAACTATAGTAGTGTTGTTGGGAATTTCACTTGGGACGCTCTATAACAAAGAAACGACAGAGTCATTTGCACTCAATATAAATGACTCCCAAATAGAAAACTTGCAAATATTCTCTGACCCCATAGTTAATACAGAAGAGTAAAATGAAAACAGAAAAAATAAATAAAGTGCTTCTTTGGGCAGTAATCCTTCTGGCAATTCTGAATATCACAACCCTCGCTACAATTTTTTATGGGAAGTACCAGAAAAGCACACAGGACGAATCAATAGTGATTAATTCAGAAAGTTCTCCACTTAATGGTAAAATGTTCAGAGAAAATTTAAACTTCGACAACGAACAGATGAATATGTTCCGGGAACAAAGCCGTGATTTCAGATATAAAGCAAATGAAATAATCGGGGAGATGAATAGATTAAAAGGAGGTTTGTTTAATGAATTGCAAAGGCCCAATCCCGATAGGAAAAGAACCCGTGAGATATCTGACAGCATTGGAATCGCCCATTCCAATCTTAAAGAGGCTTCTGTAGACTTTTATCTGAAGCTTAAAGAGTGCTGCAATCACGATCAGAATGAGTTATTAAAGAACATGTTTTCTCCCCTTTTTGAAGAAAGAGGCCATCAGAAAATGGGTGGCAGAGGAGGAAATGGTCATAAAAATAGAAATGGAAATAGAAATTAATTCTAGAATTTATATATCAATTTACTAACAATCAATTAAAATTAAAAAAATGAAAACAAAAGTAACCCTTGTAGCATTAGCTTTAGTAGCGTCAATTGCTGTTATGTCTGCACAAGATAAAAAAACAGAAGCTACAAACATTGGTTCAAGAACATGTTATGTAGATGCAAACAAGAATGGAGTATGCGATAAGTATGAAGATAAGAGCTGCACAACCGGCAACGGAAAAGGTCTGATGGACGGATCCGGAAGAGGTAATGGTCTCCACAATGGATCGGGAAATGGATTGCATGATGGTTCAGGCAGGGGTCTTCGTGACGGTTCAGGCAGAAGATCTCATAATGGATCTGGTAACAGAGGACACTATAACACCGTTGGAAAACACATTTACAGAGCTTTCTAAAAAGTTAAAAACTTTTCTTAGGCACTCGATTTAGCTTCAGCTGTTTCGGGTGCTTTTTTTAATGCCTCATAAAGAAGTTCCACAGGATGTTTTGCAACTCTTCCCGTACCATCCTTTATCTGTTGGCGGCAAGATGTTCCTGGAGCAGAGATTGCAACATCGGCAGCTGCCGACCTTACAATCGGAAACAGAGTTTGCTCACCAATACTCATGGAAATAGCGAAGTGTTCCTTTTCATATCCAAAGGAACCAGCCATTCCGCAGCAACCCGTTGGCATTACCTCTACACTGTAGTTTACCGGCAAAGAGAGCATGTCCTTAGACAGAGCAACTGATGCAAGGGACTTTTGATGACAGTGTCCGTGAAGCTTTATATCCAAAGGCTTATCAGTAAATGATTCTGGGCCTATTCTTCCGGCTGCGACCTCTCTCATTATAAATTCGTCATAAAGCAGGCAATTTTTTGCCATCTTTAATGCATCATCCTTTAAATCTTTACCCACCAGATCAGGGTATTCGTCTCTGAATGACAGTATACAGGATGGCTCTATTCCCACCAAAGGGGTCTCTTCCGTTACGATATCTTTTAATACAAGCACATTTTTTATAGCCAGCCTACGTGCCCTCTTAAGCATACCCTTCGAAATTGCTGCCCTCCCACTTTCTGAATGAGCAGGGACAATAACCCGGTAACCTAAATTATCGAGTAGTTTAACAAACTTCATTCCAACTTCTGCATCGTTGTAATTCGTAAACTCGTCTGCAAAAACGTACACCTGGCGGGTATATGGGGACGCACATTGTGTACCCTCAGGGTTGTTAGTTATAGGATTTGCATGTGGTACACAATGTGCGTCCCCATATACCCGCCCACTTGCCCATTTGCGGAAAGTGACGCGAGAAATCGATGGTATCTCTCTATTTGAGGAAAACTTAAGTAGACCTTTTATTGCCCTAGATGTAAGCTTGTTCCCAGCAAAGAAATTATAAAGTGGAGTAAACCAAGACCCAATTTGCTGTATATCTGCCATTCTTGAGACCATAAACGCCCTAAATGTCGGTGAGGTCAAGTCATAATGGTGTTGCAGAAATTCCGCCTTGTACCGTGCCATGTCTACATTCGAAGGGCATTCACTTTTGCAGGCCTTACACGATATACAAAGTTCAAGGGCATCCATAATCTCCTTCTGATCAAATATTTTTGTAGTAACAGGGCGTGTAAGTAACTCCCGCAGAATATTTGCACGTCCTCTTGTAACATCTTTTTCATCTCCTGTAGCTCTGAAACTCGGGCACATTGTGCCACCGAATTGGCTGGCCTTGCGGCAATCTCCCGAGCCATTACACTGCTCAATTGCCCTTATCCATCCACCCTGAGCAGAAAAATCAAAGTAGGTATTGAATTCCGGCACAACAGCATCTGGCTGATACCTCAATGAGGAGTTCATCGGGGGAGTGTCTATGATTTTATTGTTATTGAATAGGTTGAACGGATCAAAAACCTCCTTTACCCTCTTCATGATTCCGTAAATGTAATCTCCAAACATCAACGGTATGAATTCTCCTCTCAACCTTCCGTCCCCATGTTCACCGGAAAGTGAGCCATGATACTTCTTTACTAGTAAAGCGGTCTCTCGGGCAACGGTCCTGAAAAGTTCCACATCTTCTGAATCCTTAAGGTTGAGTATGGGTCTGAGGTGTAGTTCTCCGGTTCCTATATGGGCATGATAGACACATGAGAGATCATATTTGCTTAGCATCGCTGCAAATTCTTTCATATATTCGGGGAGTCTTGCCGGGGCAACAGCTGTATCCTCTGTAACCGATACCGGTTTTGCATCACCCTTCATTGAGGTAAGAAGTCCCAGGCCCGACTTCCTAAGTTCCCACACTCTGGAAATATCTGCACCGTAAACTCTTGAACAATAATATATCAGGCCGGAGGCTATAAGATCAGTCTCAATTGCCGACACCACATTATCTAGCTCCTCCTTACTCTCTTTCGTTATCTCAATAATCAGAATTGCAGCAGGATCACCTTTAATAAAGAATCTGTTTTTATTTTGTGATATGTTGCTCTTGCTCAGTTCCAGAATGGTGGAGTCCATCATCTCCACTGCCACCGGAGAGTGCCTCAGGGCAATAAGGTTTGCCTTGAAAACATCCTCAAATGATGCTGAGTGAGCACAAACAACTGCTCTCTCCTTAGGCGGCAGAGGTACAAGATTCAGTTTTATTTCCGAAATCATTGCTAACGTACCTTCCGATCCGGCCAGCAACGGGCAAAGATTAATATAGTGTTCATCCGTTCTGCAAGAGTGAACCAGCTCATCCAAGGCATATCCGGTATTTCTCCTTCGGATTACAGGGTCCGGAAAGTTCTCCTCAATCTCAGAAAGTGCCCTTTTATTCTCAAGGAGGTCGGCAACAAAACTATATATCTTTGCTTCAATAGTGTCACCTAAAAGTTTTTCTTCAAACTCCCTCTTAGTAATATCTTTGCACACTATAATCGAACCATCCGACAAAATAACCTCTGCCTCCTTAAGATGGTCCCGGGTACTTCCATAAACCAATGAATGCGACCCACATGAATTGTTGCCAACCATACCGGCCATACAACATCTATTTGATGTAGATGTCTCCGGTCCAAAGAAGAGTCCGTGAACTCCGGCAGCAATATTCAGATCGTCAAGCACAACCCCGGGCTCTACTCGTGCCCATCTCTCCTCTGCATTAATCTCCAGTATCTTATTCAGGTGCTTCGAAACATCTACAACCAATCCGCTGCCCACCACCTGACCGGCAAGGGATGTCCCTGCTGCTCTGGGAATTATCGAAACCCCCTTATCTCTTGCAAACTTTACAATGTCAGACAGCTCTTTCTTGTTCTCGGGAAAGAAAACTCCCGACGGCATTTCCCTATATGCAGAGGCATCTGTAGAATAGATAATTCTGTGCAGAGGGTCCCTTTTTATATCCATCAATTTAAAATTAACCGATTATCCCTTTGTAACCTTTCCATCAACAAGAAAATAATTCTGTTTGCTTTCCGGACAGGTTGCCCTCCCATTTGAATCAAACACCAGTTTATGGCCATATTCGCTCATCCAGCCCACCTGACGGGCAGGGTTTCCAACAACCAGGGCGTATGGAAGTACACGTTTTGTAACAACAGCTCCAGCTCCGATAAAAGCAAACTCACCAATATCATGACCACATACAATTGTAGAATTGGCACCAATGGTGGCCCCTTTACCTACATGAGTTCTTTCGTAAAGGCTTTTTCTGTTAACTGCACTACGCGGATTGGTTATGTTTGTGAAGACACAGGATGGGCCAAGAAAGACATCATCGTCACAAGTGACACCGGCATAAATGGAGACATTGTTCTGAACCTTTACATTACGACCCAGAACTACACCGGAAGAGATTACAACGTTCTGCCCAATATTGCACTCCTCACCAATGACAGATTCACTCATAATATGGGAGAAGTGCCAGATCTTAGTGCCTTTCCCAATTGCACAACCATGGTCTATTATAGCCGTGTCATGCGCAAAAAAGTCTTTTTCTGAATTTTCCATAGCTGCAAATTTAGATAAAATCTTCATATGCAGCTATGGAAAACAATAAAATCAGAACTGAGCTGCCGTGACAGGGTTAACACCCGCCAGACCGAAATATGCAGCTACCAGTGTGCCCTTAAGGTACACCCTCTTACCATGGTTGGAAGGGGTGGTATTAAGATTAAGTAAGTCCCTTATGGCACCAGCAGGAAGCGCAACTGAAGCACACTTTATCCTCTCCCGCACGGTGGGCGAGTCGGCAATGGCAATATTTGTCGCAGATCCAAACGGAGCATCAAAATTTATCCCAGATGCCGTAAGGTCTCCACCAACAATAAATCCGGTAATCCATACATCCTTTGCTCCTGCATTCTGGGCAATCTGTTCTACTTTGAATGCGCTCTCCTTAGTCATGCCATCGCCACCCCCTCCTATCACAATGTTTTCAAATACCCAGTTGGAAGATGTATCAATTAAAATTCCCGATTTTGATGAAGAGGGATCATCGGGATTTGCATGTAGATTGATTGTAAGCATGTCTCTTGCAGTGACAATACGGTCAAGAATGGGAATCAACTCAGGAGTCGCAGTAGAGCCATCGGGCAAAACTTCTTTTAACCTCACAGAAATGTTTCCCGGGTTTAGATATACGAATCTTGTCTCTGTGTAAGGATAGAGAATGGATCCCTTGATATCCAGAACCTCCGGCTTGTACCTGACAAACCGGTTTACGAATTCCGGAGTAAAACTTAACCTCAACCCCACATTTGATTGCCTGCAGACAAGTGAAAGAAGGTATGTCTTACCCGACTGTATCACTACTGTCTTGTTATCTGAATAACAAACTGATTCAAAAGCAGGCGTGACAAACATCCTTGAATAGATGCTTATATCGTAACTACCTGCATCAAGCTGCATGTTTGCAGGTCTTGCACCATACTTTCCGTTGTAAATCACAGAACCGCTACTGCTCTTAATCGACAGGGTAAACTGATTACTGTCAGGAAATTCACGGACAACCGCCTTAGTAATACTCTCCGGCGAGAATACAATTTTAAGTACACCTTTAGAATCATCTTGGAAGGTAAGTCCATTGCAGGAAGTCAATGACAAAACCGACAGAGTAAAGACACCAAAAGCGCAGAACAACACTCCTGCAGACAAAAAAAGCCTGACTGCATGTGTGAACCCGATAAGCATGGACCATTCCTTGAATAGCTTCAACTTAGTTCCAAATAAAAAAAATCCCCTCATACCTCACTAATTTAATTGGTTAATAGTTCTCGAATTTATAACAAACCTCTATCAATATGTAACAGAATCGTACAAAAGACAAAATATATTTAATTTTAAAATTATGATTTCGGATTTTTATTAATTTTGTCCAAATTTAAAATTACGATGTATAGAATAACTGAACATCCTATTCTCCCAATTCCGCAGGAAGATAGAGTAGAATTCATTTTTGAAGGAAATAAAGTGGCCGGGCAGAGAGGTTTCACTATTGCTGCAGCTCTTCACCAATCAGGGTTAGTTATACACAAGCACAGCCTGGAGAACAGGGAGCGCACCCTCGAATGTGGAATTGGCAAGTGTGGTGCCTGCGAAATGTTGGTTGACGGAAAAGTGCGCCGCATCTGCATCACCAAGGTTGACGATGTAAAGAACGTCAGAAGAATTGATGAGTCGTATCTTCCTGAATTGGAGACACCTGCCGATGACGAGAAAATCAAGACATCTGAATTTAAGCATGATATCAAGGTATATAAGACAACTGTTGCCATTGTTGGCGCCGGTCCCGCAGGTCTTGCAGTAAGGGAAGAGCTCAACAAAGTTGGAGTCCACAACCTTGTAATAGATAACAACAGCAAGATTGGTGGTCAGTTTTTAATGCAGACACATCAGTTTTTCTTCTTTGAGAAGGTGAAAAGGTTCGGAGGATTGAGAGGTTTTGATATTGCCTCTTCTCTGGCAGGTGACGACCACTCAGGCATTCTTTTGGATTCTGTTGTTTGGGATATTCTTGAGGGAAAAAGGCTCGTAGTAAAAAACATAGCATCGCAGGAGATTTTTTATGTAGATGCAGACCAGATAGTTGTAGCCACCGGCGCAGTTCCTTTCATGCCGGCATTCAAAAATGACGACCTTCCGGGTGTATATACCGCAGCTGTTGTACAGCGTATGATGAACAACGAGCTTACTCTTCTTGGCAAAAACATACTAACAGTCGGCGCCGGCAATATTGGATATCTAACCTCGTATCAGGCTATGCAAGCCGGAGCAAGCGTAAAGGTTATCATCGAGGCCATGCCGCGTGAGGGTGGTTTTCCGGTACAGGCAAACAGGGTCAGAAGACTGGGCATTCCAATTCTTACATCACATATTTTACTCGAAGCTATTCCAAATGATGACAGGACTGGTGTAGTGGGTGCAATAATTGCAAAGTGTGAAAACTTCAAACCTATTCCAGGGACGGAATTGAGAATTGACGGTATAGACTGTATAAATATTTGCACTGGTCTTATACCTGATAATCAACTGTTCCGCAAGGGAATAGAAGTATTTGGCAGAAAGTGTCACGGTGTAGGAGATTCTGTAAAAATCGGCGAGGGTACATCCGCTGTGTTGCGAGGCAAACAATGTGCCTATGAAATTATGCAGGATCTTGGGATCAGGTATGATTATGACACCTATTTGTCAGTTTCAAAAGAATACATAGATTCTCAACAACATCCTGAACGTATTCTGGACAAGCCGTTCGTGCCAACATCGGAACGTATGAATGCAAAAGGATTTGTGCAGATTGATTGCCTGTATGGCTTTGCATGTAACCCGTGTGCATTTGCATGTAAGTACGGAGCAATTACAAAGACTTCCACATCTACAGTTCCACAGATAGATTTCGACAAATGTATCGGTTGCATGCAGTGCGTCAATCAATGCCCAGGTCTCGCAATTTTCGGATACCAGTTCAACAAAAACTGGCTCTTCCTTCCAATTGAATATAAGGCATCGGAGGGATCGGAAGTATATCTGATAAATAACAATGGTGAAATACTTGGCGAGGGAACCATTGAGAAAATCCTGAAAAACAATAATAAAACCAATATTGCAAGAGTTAAGGCAACCACGCTGGAGGGTGAAGCTCTTCTTGCAGTTAGAGGCTTCATTATAAAAGAGAAGTATCCTCATAAACTTGATCTCACTCCTCTTAAGGAGCCACATGACGCTAAGACTTATATATGTCATTGCGAAGATGTTACCGTCGAAAAACTTCTTGAGGCTATCGGAGACAGGAAAGTAATATCGTCAGACGAACTTAAACACATATCACGTCTGGGAATGGGTGCCTGCAGAGGGAGCCGTTGCGTTCCGCGTGCAAAAACACTACTCAGGTCATACGGGATAACAGTCGTAGGAGAGCCAACACCTCGTGGTCCAATGTCCAATCTTGTCAATCTTGGTGAATTGGTGAGGGCAGACAAAAAAGAGGAGATAATTTTACCAACTGTAAAAGGGCAGAAAGAAAATGTCAGTTCAGTAAAAAAAGTATCTGCAATAATTGCCGGTGGCGGTGCAGCAGGTTCTTCACTATTCAGGTACCTTTCTGAGGCCGGTTACAAACCATTGCTGGTAAATGACGGTCTTGGAAGTTCGTGGAGAAACATAGCAGGCGGACGTCCGGCTTTCTCGCTACCTGCTCTTGCCGACATAGCAGCACACAATCTTGAAATATTCAAGGAGTTACAAAAAAAGAGAGACATCGATTTCAGGTTAACGAGATATGTCAGCTTTGCACATGACCAGGAGACCTACCGTGCCCTTGATGCTTCCAAGGGATGGTCAGATGCTTTTATGGTAGATAAAAAAGATTTCCAAAAGGAGATTTCTCCATTTTTCAACAAAAATCTTGACCTCTATTCTCATGCTCTCATTACAAATGACTGCTGGCAGGCAAGTCCTGGACTGACAATTGACGCAATCCGCAATATTGGCCGGGAAAACGGAGGAACCATTCTCGAAAATACAAAGCTTGTAGATGTTTATAAAATTGGTAAGGAGTACAGGGTAATCCTTCAGAATGCCAATAACGAATATATTGAATATCAGACTGAAATTTTCATAAATGCACTAGGCAGCGAGGCTGATAAATTTGCCAAGAAACTTGGAATTGACACTGGTTTATACCCTGTCAAACATCAGGCATTTATAACAAAACGTCTTCCAATGCTAGGCAAGAACGGATCAAGTCTGGATATGCTTATTGACAGACGGAAATACAAGGGTTTTTCAGCTGTATACGGACAACAGCTGTTCGAAACCGGCCAGATTATCGGATGTGCCTCGCCGGCAATCGATGCCAGAGAAACCGATAAGAACCTTAAAATTACAACTCAGGATTTCCTAGAAGTGGCAACAGAGATATTTACCAACTGGATACCTCAACTTTCAGGCATAGGCTTCCAGGCAGTATGGTCGGGATACTACATTGAACCAAGATACATTGTGGATCCTCAAAACGGACTCTTTGTAGGGATGCGCGGTCACGGCTTCATGCTCTCGCAGTACATTGCAAAACTATATGTAGATTCACTTCTGGGCAAAGAGGTTCCGGACTATTTCCATGACCTCAAACTCTCAGGAAAAGGACTGAGTGAGCAAGCTTTCAAATAAAACTCCGCCGCAGTAAGTGGCAACTATAAGATTATCTGCAAATTAAAAAACGCGAAAATTTAAAACAAAATTTTCGCGTTTTTTAATTCATTCATATACAGAGAAATACCACTAACTGCGGCGGAGTCTCTAAAGTTCCCCACGTGCCCAACTAATAGATAATCAACAAATAACGACACATTTTTTGGTGATTTTTGTTTCGAAAATCAATTCAGATTTGATAATATTGAACAGAGATTTTAATTCACCATGATTCATTACGATTAACCTTCTCACTAATTCAAAGATTGGTTCGCCGGTAAGTTTTGATATTGCTTTAATGATTTTTATAATCATTGCCAGGATTCTTTGCCAGAGGGTCATTATTGTGAGTTGGTCTTCAATATCAACAAACAACCCCCCCAGTGTCTCGTAATTTGCAAACCGGTTCTCCAGAGAGATTAAAGTATGGGTTATCAACACGATAGTGCAATCTGCAATCTGTTCGTTAAAGTGCTCTGCCTGACATTTTCCAAGGTTAAAATACTGTTTGCACTCTTTGAAAAGAACTTCGATTGTCCATCTTACCTGATACAGTTCATAAGCCTTTTCAAAACTTATGTTCATGTCTGTGGTAATTATAAAGTTCCACTCCCTGCCATTTATATTTCTTATAAAGAACAACTTAGCCGGGCAATCGTGAATGGAGCATTTTATTATAAAATATTCACAACTATACTTGCCGTTTCGCTTGGTTCTCACTCTGGAATGCCTCTCAATGATCTGTCTTGGTGTCCAGCCGACACCGTTGACTTTGTACCTCGCAGCATCCTTGCGGCCTATACCCAGATAATCAACACTGTTCTTGCTTACTTTCTTTATATCCTTAATGAATTCAGCAGAAGAAAACCAGGAGTCTGCCAGTAAGTACTTAGCCTTGATCTTATTGCGAATAGCTCTCCTGAGCATAAGAAGAGAACTGTCCAACTTGGTCATGTCTAGCTCTTTTATCCTCTCGAAATCAGGATGGTTTGTATCATGAGAGCCGCCCCGTTGCTTAAGACGTTCCCTCTTAGTTAGCCCGTAATTATTTTTGGGGTTCTCTCTGTGCAATGAAAAATCACATGCCTGAGTAGTGGTGCCATCGTTGTAACCTAAAACCAACATCTTGTACCCTAATACGCAAGCATTCTTATTGTGGTCATAGACTCTTGATATGCCTTCCATGCCAAAGCCCGTTTTCTCTAAAACGGTGTCGTCAATAATGAAGCATGCCTCTGTCTTAGGTTTAGAGAGGCTATGCTCTTCGACTGTAGATCTATATTTTAGAGAAGCATATGCGAGTACTCGTCTCCAATCAGTTTGAGGGCGGTTTAGAAAACGGTAACAACTGTTTTTGCCACTCTCGACAAAATGAAAAAAATTGTTCTTCCAGAAGCTGTGGACGCTGTGATTGCCCTTCAATAGTCTCATTATTATCAATATAAATAATATTGAAACTGATTTTCCACTCTTTTGGAAACCCTTTCCTGAAGCCAATGCTCTGGTGATATTTAATCTCCTGAAAATGGTACTAACTGTATTGCAAACTGCATCGGGATTTGAATATAAGTTTGAAATTTCGCTTAAAGAATCTATCTTTGGTATCATTGCAAGGGTTGTAATTTATTGGTATTCTTATGTTTAGTCACTTAAAGATACAAATAATTATCTTCTCTTGCAATTTTAATTTGCGGATATTAGTCTGATATACAAAACAATAGCCTAGCTTTCCTGCCGGAAAAGCATAGTCAAAACATTCCCGATTCTTGCAGGTTATTGGTAGTTGGGCACGTGGGGAACTTTAGCGGAGAATCACTGCCCCAGGTTTGCACAGCAAACCGGAAAGCCCCTCCCAGATTGTGAGTTGTAATGTCAAAAGGCTTTAGGCGTGATATATAGATAACTGTAAAATCCCAACCCCATAACACAACCTCAGGTTTGCGCAGCAAACTGGAAAGTTGTGTAATGGGGTTGGGAAGGACAGTTAAAAAAAAAGAGGCCTAAGCCTCTTTTGCTAATATCAACGAACCGGTGAACTTGTCCACCTTCTTTTTCGCATAATCCAGTTTGACATTAAACCCCTTCTTTGTATCCGAAGGCATGTCATACATTGCGTCGAGCATAATCGCCTCACAAATTGACCGCAACCCTCTGGCACCCAGCTTGAACTCAATTGCAGTATCAACAATATAATCGAGTACATCATCGTCAATCTTCAGCTTTACACCATCCAGTTCAAACAGTTTTGTGTACTGTTTTATAAGAGCATTCTTAGGTTGAGTGAGAATACTACGAAGCGCTTGCTTGTCCAGTGGTTTAAGGTATGTAAGTACCGGCAGACGACCGATGATTTCCGGAATAAGTCCGTAGGCCCTCAGGTCCTGTGGCGCAACATACTTCAAAAGGTTATTTCTGTCTATATGCTCTGTCTTTTTTGATGTGCCGTAACCAACAATCTGAGTATTCAGACGTTGAGAAATCTTTCTGTCAATTCCTTCAAAGGCACCACCGCATATAAAGAGAATATTTTTAGTATTCACAGCAATAAGCCTTTGTTCCGGATGCTTGCGACCTCCCTGCGGTGGTGCATTTACAACACTTCCTTCAAGAAGTTTAAGCATCGCCTGTTGTACACCCTCACCCGAGACATCACGGGTAATCGACGGATTGTCGCTTTTTCGCGCAATTTTATCAATTTCATCTATGAAGACAATTCCCTTCTGAGCCCTTTCAACATCATAGTCAGCCTCCTGCAACAGTCTGGTAATTATTGTTTCAACATCTTCTCCAACATATCCGGCTTCGGTCAAAACAGTGGCATCTACAATAGCAAACGGCACATCAAGCATCTTTGCAATTGTCTTTGCAAGAAGTGTCTTACCTGTTCCTGTCTGACCAACAAGGAGAATGTTCGATTTCTCCAGTTCAAGGTCATCTCCGACAGGATGGCTTATCCTTTTGTAATGGTTGTAAACCGCAACTGCAAGGTATTTTTTTGCCTCATCCTGACCAATCACATACTGATCAAGAAAGGCAGTAATCTCCTTTGGCTTCATCAAAGCATTGGCCGGTTTTCCCTTAGCATCGGAATTTTTCCCTTTTCGTTTGGTTGCCAGTGCCTCCTTGGTATAATCCAGAGCCTGCTGCGCACACTCATTACAAATGGATGCGATATCTCCTGCTATCAGAACATCAACCTCACTTTTGTTTCTTCCGCAAAATGAGCAGAAATCATTGTATTTAGAAACCATTCTGACTCTTGTTATTTTCTGTTTGCTTTTGTAAGAATCTCGTCAATCATTCCGTACTCTTTGGCCTCAATTGAGGTCATCCAGTAATCTCTGTCCGCATTTTTTTCAATTTGTTCCAAAGATCTGCCGGAATGAAGAGCTATGATTTCATAAAGCTCCTTTTTGAGTTTCACTATCTCCCTTGCAGTAATCTCTATATCGGTTGCCTGTCCCTCTGCACCACCCATCGGCTGATGAATCATCACACGCGAATGTGGAAGAGCAGATCTTTTACCGGCAGCACCCGCAGTGAGCAGTATAGCAGACATAGAGGCAGCAACACCGGTACATATTGTAGCAACATCCGATGATACAAGCTGCATTGTGTCGTAAATACCAAGACCTGCATAAACCGACCCCCCCGGAGAGTTGATATAAAGCTGAATATCAGCCTTTGATTCAACAGAATCCAAGTAAAGCAGTTGTGCCTGAATTATGTTGGCCACATCATCGTTTATAGGAACCCCAAGGAATATGATCCTGTCCATCATCAATCTTGAGAACACATCCATAGCGGCAACATTAAGCTGTCTCTCTTCTATGATTGTAGGATTGATGTATGCACTATGCACAGATTCGAATCTGTGGAGTGAAAGGCTGCTGATGCCTTTGTGCAATCTTGCAAATTTTTCAAATTCAGTAGCCATAATATTAAATTATTTTAATTATTCATTTTTTGAAGTTCGTCTATTGAGATTACTCTCTTATCCAGACTTACAACACTTTTTACATAACCGGTAACAAGCTCGTCTTCTACCTTTTCATATATACGACGACCCTCTTTCTCGTTAGAAACAAGTGATTCTGCATATTTAGCAATCTGCTCCTCAGGAGCGTTTGCCATTCCGTACATTGCAAACTGATAACTTGCTACCTTCTTTGCATGCTCAATAAGATCCTCTCTTGTTATCTCTATCTTCTGCTCCTTTGTAATAAACTGACGGATCATCTGCCAGCGGAAGTCCTGTAGGAACAGTGCAAAATCTTTCTCTATCTCCTCCATTGAAAACTTACCCTCGTTTGCAGTAAACAACCATCTCTTAAGGAATTGCTCCGGAACAGCAATAGCTGCTTTTTCTATAAGCGCGGCCCTTGCGTCAAGTGAAAAGCGGTAGTCACTCTCCTGTGCAAACTCGGCTTTCATCTTTTCAACGACCTTAGCATCAAACTCCTCAACAGAATTAACCACTCCGGCACCATAAACCTTGTCGAAAAGTTCCTGTGTCATCTCAGCGTCAACAAACCTCTTTACCTCTTTTATCACAACAGTGTAGTTTGGATCAAGAGTAAGCAGTTCCTCTTTTTTAACCTTGAGCATTGCTGCTCTGTCAGTCTCATTTTCAAAAACAGCATTCACGTCAATTGCAAATTCATCTCCGGCCTTTTTGCCAATGAACTTTTTCTTGTTCTTTTCGTTGGCAATTGATCTAAGGGAAATATAAGTTCCCTCAATCCTGTTCTCTCCCTGTATAAGGTCTGCAATAATAAAATCTTCCTCCTCAACAGAATCAGCAGCTCCAAGCTGTCCATATTGTTTTAACAGATTACTTCTGTATTTGTTCTTTTCATCTTCCGAAATAGAAACTTCATAGTAAGGAATTTTATCTTCGGCACTTAGTTTTATATCTACTTTTGGAGCAAGAGCCAGATCAAATACGAATTCGAACTCAGTGTCGTTATCCCAATCTACAGGTTTCTGCTCAGTTTCGCTTGGTAAAGGTTCACCAATAATATTAAGCTTGTTCTCTGTTATGTAATTGTTAAGACCATCAGAGATAAGACCATTGACAGCGTCCAGCAGTGCTGGTCTGCCATGCATTTTTTCAATCATGCCCATAGGAGCCATACCTTTACGAAAGCCTTTGATTTCGGCTTTACGGCGGTAGTCGTTCAGGATTTTCTTTTGTTTGTCGGCATAATCAGATGGATCAATGTTAAAAGTAACATTCAGTGTTAAATCATCGATGTTCTTTTGTGTAACTTTCATAAATATTATTTTTTGTATAATGCAGTTTAATAACCAAAAAGCAGATATCCCAAAGGTTATCTGCTTTTATCAGTGCGGGCAAAGGGACTCGAACCCCCACGCCTCTCGGCACCAGATCCTAAGTCTGGCGCGGCTACCAATTACGCCATGCCCGCTTTGAGGAGTGCAAAGGTAAAACAAATATTTAAAAATGCAATAATCACCAAAGCTTTTAAATATTTTTTTTCAACTTTACCACTGCCCAGTTGTCCCGGCTTTTAGACGAGACAAATTCCAGACCATATTTTTTGCCCTCTTCAAGTATTGCAGGAATGTCTTCTGTATAGAACCCGCTTAAAAACAGACGCCCCGCAGATGTAAGCGCCCTGCTGTAAGTCTCTATATCTGCAATTATTATGTTTTTATTGATATTGGCCAATACAAGATCATATCTGGCAGCCTGTATTACCGAGGCATCACCTAAAAGACAGGTCACCTTTTTGGAAACCTTGTTTTTATATATGTTCTCGTTTGTGGAATCCACCGCAAGATGATCTATGTCTATTGCATGTATTTGAGGTTCTGCGCCCATTTTAGCAGCAAGAATTGACAAAATGCCGGTACCACAACCAACATCCAGAACCTTAAGCCCCTTTATACTCTCTTCAAGAATGGCATCCATCATAACGTATGTTGTCTGGTGATGGCCCGTTCCGAAAGCCATTTTTGGCATTATTGTAATATTATATTTTGTCCTGGGCAGGTTTTTGTGAAAATCTGCCTTTACGGTACAAAGCTTCTCAACTACGATTGGAGAAAAATTTGATTCCCACAATGCGTTCCAGTTCTCCTCCTTTACAAAATGACTTTGTGCCGACACTGTAAATTCATTATTGTGCCGAAAAGCAGAAAGAAGTGTCTTAAGGTCCTGAGAAGAAAAGCTATCCTCCGGTATATATGCCATAAGGTATGGCTCCTCAATCATGAAGCTCTCGAAAGGGAGCTCCTCAATTTGAGCAATCACCTGTTCTGCATAATCATCGGAGAAAGGCTTAACCTCTATCCGGACTTCTATGTAGTTCATTAAAATGATTTAACTATACCAATAAAATCCTGTGCAACTAGCGAAGCTCCTCCAATAAGACCGCCATCTACATTCTCTTTTGAGAAAATCTCAACAGCATTTGAAGGTTTGCAGCTGCCACCATAAAGAATTGGAACAAGGTCGGCATGTTCGCCGAATTTACTTGCTATTACCCGACGGATATATGCATGCATCTCCTCTGCCTGATCGGAAGTGGCAGTCCGGCCTGTTCCGATTGCCCATACCGGCTCGTATGCAACAACTACTTTGTCAAGTTCCACTCCTCTCAGTTTGTAAAGCACCTCCTGAATCTGTTCAGAAACAACCTCGAAATGCCTTCCTGATTCTCTCTCCTCTAACCTCTCACCTACGCAGAAAATCGGAACCATACCCTCATTGATTACCAGGTTTATCTTCTTGCAAAGCTTCTCGCTGGTCTCTCCATAGTATTCCCTTCTCTCCGAGTGACCAAGAATAACATACTTGCAGGATAAATCCTTTAGCATCTTTACAGAAACCTCTCCTGTGTATGCACCCGATTCCTGATCTGCACAATTCTGGGCTCCCATAGAAATCTTTATGCCATTATCCTCTATTAGTTTGCCTATTGTGGCCAGATGTGTGAATGGTGGACATACTATTATCTCCACATCTGTTTCCATCTCTTTTGTAAGGAACTCCAACTGCTTTACAAGGAACTCTCCCTCTGGAAGAAGAGTATTCATTTTCCAGTTTCCTGCAACGATTTTCTTTCTCATTTCTGTAACTTTTTATTGATTTGAACGATGCGGCAAAATTACGAAAATAAAATAAAATGCTTTATCTTTTTTGCACTATCTTAGGGGCCGGATTCCATGCAGGACATATAGTGAAGTTAAAAAGGTCATATTACAAGGAGTATGCAATAATCGCCATATTATTGCTTGCGCTGGTAGTGTTAAATCTGATTCTGGGCTCAGTAATAATCCCTGTTAAAGATATCATATCAACACTTCTGGGTAACCACACGTCGGATTTTGTCTCGGACATCCTTTTCTCCTTAAGAATTCCAAAACTTATTACAGCACTTATGGCAGGTGCCGCTCTCTCCATTTGTGGTCTTCAGATGCAGACCCTGTTTAAAAATCCACTTGCAGACCCATATATCCTTGGAATAAGTTCCGGAGCCGGACTAGGAGTAGCATTTTTTGTAATGGGAGTATCGGCTTTTGGAATATCATTGCCATCATCACTCTTTTTCAGCCTCGGAATTGCAACATCTGCATGGATTGGAGCTTTTGCAATAACTCTTCTTATTCTTCTGGTCTCATATCGCTTAAAGGATAATATTTCTCTGCTCATTTTCGGCATTATGCTTGGGAGTGCAGTGAGTGCCTTGATATCACTTTTCCAATATTTTTCATCAACATCTGCTCTCAAGGTATTTGTTCTTTGGACAATGGGAAGCTTCACCGGGTTAAACCCCGGGCAGATATGGGTAATGTTTTTCCTAATATTAATAGGATTTGCACTGTCGGTATACAATATAAAAGATCTTAACACGCTTCTCATGGGTGAGGCTTATGCTAAAAGCCTTGGTGTTAATCTGGAGAAGACAAGAAGAAGAATATTGATTGCAACGACGCTTCTTGCAGGCAGTGTAACTGCATTTTGCGGCCCCATAGGTTTTATAGGTATAGCAGCTCCGCATATTGCCCGGCTCTTTTTCAGGAATGCCGACCACAAGGTCCTTATTCCTGCCACCGCATTGTTGGGAGCAGTAATAATGGTTTTTGCAGATACTGCTGCCCAGTTGTCTACTCCAATCATCCCAATAAACACAGTCAGTGCGCTCATTGGGGTTCCTGTGATTCTCGCAATAATTTTAAAAAACAGGTTTGTCTAAGATGGAAAGTGTGCTAGTATTGGAAAAGCTCTGTTTGGGTTATAACAAGGTTATCTATCGTGAAATAAATGCTGAGGCAGGCAAAAACGAGATCATAGCTCTTGTCGGGCCAAATGGTGTAGGCAAAAGCACTCTTCTCAAGAGTATTGCGGGCATCCAGAGATATCACAGCGGAACCATAAAAATACTCAATAAGGATATTCGCAGCTATGCTCCAAACAATCTTGCAGAGCAACTCTCCTTTGTGCCGTCACAGTCGCCGCGAGCAAAAAACTTTACTCTGTTCGACATGGTATCTACAAGTTGCTATAACAGGACAAACTGGCTAGGAAAAATCTCTGAACAGGATTATGATTTTATCTACTCCACTCTAAAAAAGGTAGGGCTGGATGGTTTTGCAGAAAGGGATTCCAGCAAGCTTAGTGACGGTGAGTTCCAGAGAGCAGCAATAGCAAGGAGTCTTGTTCAGGATAGTAAGATAATACTGCTTGACGAACCGACTGCCTTTCTTGACATTGCAAACAAAATAACCATTACACGCCTGCTTAAGGAGATTGCAGGGCAAGAGAACAAGACAATAATTTTCTCAACCCATGATCTGCAGCACGCCCTTAAGATTTGTGACAAGATATGGATAATGGGTCATAGTCAGTTTTTTTCAGGTGAACCGGCATATCTTATAGAAAAAGGAGCCTTTGAACAACTGTTCAAAGACTCCTCACTAAAATTTGACTCAAAGTTATTTACTTACATTTAGCATCTTTTCGATTGCTCTTGCAAGTCTTTTTACCCCTTCTTCTGTTCTCTCTTCATTCATAAACGAGAAGTTAATTCTCATCGTATTTTTACCGGATCCATCACAATGGAAAGCTTCGCCAATTACAAATGCGACATTTTCTTTAATTGCAACATTAAAGAGATCCATTGTATCATAACCTTCAGGTAGAGAAACAAACAGGAAAAGCCCCCCTTCAGGCCTTGTCCATTCAACACCCTTAGGCATGTATTTCTCAAAACAGGCAAGAATGTGGTTTCTTTTGTTTTTGTAAAGCTCTATGGTCTTACCCAGATTTTTCTCAAAAAGCCCTTTTTCCAGATACTTTGCAGCCACAGCCTGATCAAAAACAGGTGTACAAAGGTCTGTAGACTGTTTTGCAACTACAAGTCTGTCAATAATCTCTACAGGAGCAACAATCCAGCCGATCCGGAACCCCGGAAGGAAAGTTTTTGAGAAAGTCCCAAAAAGAATCACCCTCTCGTTATCCATTGAGTACATCATAGGTTGCTCCTCTCCTTCAAACCTCAATTCTCTGTAGGGACTGTCCTCCAGAACCAGAAGATCATACTTACGCGCAATGTCAAGCACATACTCTCTCTGTTTGATGTTCATTGTAACACCTGAAGGATTCTGGAAATCCGGAATAGTGTATATAAATTTCGGTTTTCTATCTTGTGCTATAAGCGATTTGATTGTTTCCTCAAGCTCTTCGTCCTTTTTTATACCTACCGGAACAGCCTGATATGACCAGAAAGCCTGAAGTGCTCCCAGATATGAAGGTAAACCGCAGACAACTGTATCGCCCGGGTTAAGGAATATTTTTGATGTAAGGTCAATAGCTTGTTGCGAAGATGTTGTTATCAATACATTGTCCTTGGTTATTTTAAGGCCTTTGGCAATATATCTCTTTGCTATCTGTTCTCTCAGCTTTTCATTCCCTTCCGTCGCTCCGTACTGAAGCGCAGAAACAGCCTCCGTTTCGAGTACTTCCTGCATTATTATCTTAAGATCTTCTATCGGAAAAGTAGCAGGATTGGGAAATCCCCCTGCAAATGATATTACTTCCGGTCTGTTTGCAACACTTAAAAGATCTCTGATTACAGATCTTCTCATGTTTTTTGCATTTAACGACAAAATGTTTTGTATGTTTACTGCCATGTCTGGATATATTTTTGGCAAAATTACTGAATTGTAACGTAAAACCAAATAAAAATTCACATTTTATTCTTTTATCTTACTATTTCTTATCATTCTAATATTATCAACCCCTTTTATGTTAAGATTAGTAACTATTTGCATATCTATTTTCTGAAAAAATTATCTATTTTTGCAAAAAAAGAATGTCAATAATACGTATTACCAAGGAGTTTCGTTTTGAGGGTGCTCATGCACTCACAGATTATGATGGAAAGTGCAGGCACATTCACGGGCATTCGTATAGGTTGTTTGTTACACTAAAAGGTACGCCCCTACTTGAAATAAACCATCCCAAATCAGGTATGGTTCTAGATTTCAGCGAATTAAAAAACATAGTCAATAAACTGATAATTGATCCTTTTGACCATGCCCTCATTCTTAGAGAAGATGCCAGACTTGTAGATGAGATAAAGGAGGCATATCAGAATGTAATAGTAGTGGGGTTTCAGCCTACCTGCGAAAACCTGACAGTCTATTTTGCCGGACTTATCCATGATAATCTTCCTGAAATGCTTGAATTACAAAGCATAAAACTATATGAAACCCCCACTTCATTTGTTGAATGGGTTAGTGAGGATAATAAATAAAACTGCCGTAAATTATGAAAAGACTCTTTCTGATAGACGGACATGCTTTGATTTTCCGCTCCTACTATGCTTTCCTAAGAAGACCAATGGTCAATTCCAAAGGGGAGGACACCTCAGTTCTATTTGGCTTTACCAAGACACTTATAGACCTTATTATCAAGGAACGCCCCACCCACCTTGCCGTGGCATTCGATCCTCCGGCCAAGACCTTCCGCCATGAAATGTTCGAAGCATACAAAGCAAACAGAAGTGAAACGCCGGAACTTATTAAAAGCGCCCTTAATCCTCTGATTGAGCTTATGGAGGCCATATCTGTACCTGTAGTTATGAAAATCGGTTTCGAAGCTGATGATGTAATTGGCACAATGGCAAAAAAAGCAGAAAAGGAGGGATTCAAAGTCTATATGGTCACTCCCGACAAGGATTACGGACAACTTGTCTCTGAAAACATTTACCAATGCAAGCCGGCAAAGAACGGCAACGAGATGGAGGTACTTGGCAAAGATGAGATCTGCAGTATATATGGTATTGAAGACCCATCTCAGATAATTGACATACTCACCTTGTGGGGCGATGCCTCTGACAATGTTCCTGGGGTACGTGGAATTGGAGAAGTCAGTTCAAAAAAACTTATCCATAAGTATAAAACGCTGGATAAGATTCTCCGTAGTCTAAGCGAGCTTCCGGAAAAACAACAAGAGGCTTTCAAAGAGGCAGAAAAATTCATAGACCTGAGTAAGAAGCTTATAACAATTGATACAAATGTTGATGTACCATGGGATGAGAATTCCCTTAAACTTGAAACGCCTCATTTCAATGAACTGAAACGACTTTTCAACCATTATGAGTTTGGCTCTTTGTCCAGATCCATACCAAGACTGGAAGAGATTTTCATTACAACCCAGACACCGGATGAGCAACAAAAGAGTGAAATCAAACAAGAAATAAAGAACAATAAAATTCAGGCATTTAAGTTGGTTTCCGACAAGGAAATCATTCAAAAGAGTATCGAAAACGGAGAGATAGCCATAAGAACAGAGGGCAAATCCATAATATTCTCAACATCAAATCTGGTATCGGTATGTTCAGACATCACACTTTATAACGAGATTCTCTCAGATGAAAAGGTCATCAAGTGTGGTTACGACCTCAAAGCCTTTATCAATTATATGAGAGACAAAGGCATTAACCTAAAAGGATATCTCGCCGACATTGAGCTTATGCACTATCTCATAATGCCCGAAAGGGCACACAAGATAGAAATCCTGGCTCCGGCATATCTTGATATAGACCTCAGTTCAGGTGAGACCATGATTCAGGCAGATCTCTTTCAAGCGACTGAAAGCAGGCAGGAAGACAAAAACGAATCACTCATTAAGGAGTCACTGGTGCTTTTGCCTCTTTATCACAAACTTCTTACTGAACTTAAGGAGTCGTCTCTGCTGGAACTTTACAATACGATTGAGATGCCGTTGATATATGTTCTGGCCGACATGGAGCACGAGGGGGTAAAGATTGACCGGGAGAAACTCAATGAATACAGTCGTACACTCACATCGGAACTTGCAGAGATTGAGGATTCCATAAGAGAGATGGCAGATGAACCCACCCTTAATGTCTCGTCTCCAAAACAACTCGGGGTCATTTTATACGAAAAACTGAACCTTGCCGCAAAGGCCAAAACCACATCCAAAAAAAATTATTCAACCGACGAGGAGACTCTTTCCGAACTTGCCGACAGCCACCCAATTATTGCCAGAATACTTGAGTACAGGAACATAAAAAAGCTCCTCTCTACATATATCGACCCCCTGCCCTACCTAATCTCACCAACAACGGGAAAGATACATACAACATATAATCAGTCACTGACCGCGACAGGCAGATTAAGTTCTGTTAAGCCAAACCTTCAGAATATTCCTATAAGGACCGAACGAGGCAGAGAGATAAGAAAGGCATTCATACCATCTGATCCAAACGGCTGCATAATGTCATCCGATTATTCCCAGATTGAATTAAGGCTCATGGCACACATGAGCGAAGACAAGGACTTTATTGAGGCATTCAGGGCCGGCAAGGACATTCATGCTGCAACAGCATCAAAAATATTTGGCATACCGGAGGATCAACTTACAAAAGAACAGCGGAACAGGGCCAAAGTAGCAAACTTCGGCATAATCTATGGAATCTCATCTTTCGGACTTTCTCAGAGACTGCACATCTCCAGAGCTGAATCCAAAAAACTTATAGAGGACTATTTCAACAGCTACCCTCAGGTAAAGGAGTATATTTCAGGGATGATAGAGTACGCCAAAAAAGAGGGATATGTAAAAACCCTGTACGGAAGAAAGAGGTTCCTGCCCGATATATCGTCAAGAAACCAGGTAGTAAGGGGACTTGCAGAGAGAAATGCCGTAAATGCACCAATACAGGGGAGTGCAGCAGATATAATAAAGGTGGCCATGATCAAGGTTGCCAACCGGTTGAAAAATGAGGGATTAAAGAGCAAGATGGTGCTTCAGGTACACGATGAACTTGTTTTCGACGTAGTTCCCGATGAGACAGACATTTTAAGCAGAGTTGTAAAAGAGGAGATGGAGTCTGTCATAAGTCTCTCGGTTCCGCTCACAGTTGAGTGTGAATCAGGATCTAACTGGCTTGAGGCACACTGATTTTAAAGTGATATAAAAGTAAAATGACCCATAACGAGGAAAAGCTACTTATTAAAGAGGCTCTGGAAAACAATCAGTCTGCATGTTCCAGACTGGTTGAAAAATACAGAGAACCGGTGCAGACATTTATATTGGGAATAATACCCCAGGCCCAGGATGCAGAGGATATTTGTCAGGAGACATTTGACAAGGCATTCAGGAACCTGGCAACGTACAACTCCAGATGGGCATTCTCTACATGGTTGTTTACTATAGCACAAAACACATCCCTCGACTACTACCGTAAAAAAAAGAGCACCCCTCCCCCTCTGAATAATCTTGATTGTCTCGATGGCGATTCGGAAATTATCGATCATGCACAAAGTCCTGAGGAGAATCTGATTACCAATCAGACATTTGACAAACTCATAAATGCCATCAAAGCTCTAGATCCTAAATACAGAAAGGTTGCAGAACTAAGGTTTATTCAGGAATTTGCCTACGAGGAGATTGCCCGCGAACTCTCCTTGCCTATTAATACCGTTAAAACCAGAATAAACAGAGTAAAAAAATTATTAAATAATATATGGAAGAGCTAATCTATTCATACTTCCCGGAATTGTCGGCAAATCAGAAATATCAGATTGCTCAACTTTATCCACTCTATCTTGATTGGAATTCAAAAATAAATGTAATATCACGCAAGGACATTGATAATTTGTACCTGCACCATGTCCTTCACTCTCTCGCAATTGCCAGATTCATCAAGATTCCTGACGGGGCAAGAGTGTTGGATGTGGGTACTGGCGGTGGTTTTCCCGGGATACCGTTGGCAATATTCTTTCCGGAAGTATCTTTCTTCCTGTGCGACTCAATAATGAAAAAAATCAAGGTAGTGAAAGAGATCTCTTATTCATTAAAACTTACAAACGTACAGGCAGAACAGATTCGGGCTGAGGATATCAATGGAAAATTTGATTTTGTCGTATCCAGGGCCGTAACAGATATAAACACTTTTCTTCCCTGGATCTGGAACAGTCTGGAAAAGGGAGAAATAGGAGGAGTAGGAAGAGGCTTGCTATACCTTAAAGGAGGCAATCTGATAGAGGAGATTTTAGAAATTCAGAAGAGATTCAATATTCCTGCTGGTAAAATCTCAAAAATTGAAATCCAAAGATGGTTCAAAGAGCCGTTTTTCGATGAAAAAAGCATATTATATATTAAACGTTAGCATAAATATTTGCGATTAAAAACATTTTATTTATCTTTGCACTCCCTTTTGCAGAATAAATAAAATTAGAAAAAGATATCATGAAACGCACATTTCAACCATCACAACGCAAGCGTCGCAACAAACATGGCTTCCGTGAGCGTATGTCAACTCCAAACGGACGTCGCGTACTGGCTGCCCGCCGCCGTCGTGGACGCAAGAAACTTACAGTATCATCAGAAGATCTTTTCTAGACCGAGATATACTTTTAACTTCCAAAGACGCCTTGAGCGTCTTTTTTGTTATATTTGAAAGCCAAATTAATCAATATCACTGATGAAAAACAGAATTGACCTTGACAGCGCATTAAAACTCTATGACAGCTTTGAGATGAATGCTCTTTCTGAATTAGCTTCAGAGATAAGACAACGTTATAATGGCGACAAAGTGTATTTTAACAGGAATTTTCATGTGGAACCCAGCAATATATGCCGTCACAGATGCAAATTCTGCTCTTATCGCAGGGACAATTCTCTTCAAGCCGGTGCATGGTCAATGAGTCTGGAGGAGATACGAGACTATTGCAGAGAGAAATACACCGATGGAATGACAGAAGTTCATGTTGTAGGGAGCGTTCATCCCGACAAAGACCTGGACTACTATGTTTCCGTAATAGAGACAATCAGGAAAGAGGTAAAACCGGATGTGACTATAAAAGCCTATTCTGCAGTTGAGATTGACGACATGGCAAAATATTCGGGAAAGAGCTGGAGCGAAGTCCTTTCAATTCTTAAGGAGGCTGGTTTAGGAGCCCTCCCCGGAGGAGGTGCAGAGATATTTGAACCTTCTGTAAGGGTTCAGATATGCCCCGATAAAGCAGATGCAGATACATGGCTGGAGATTCACAGGACGGCCCATAATCTGGGAATAAGGACAAATTGCACCATGCTCTTTGGACATCTGGAGAGCCGGAGAGACAGAATAAGTCATATGTTTGCGCTTCGTGACCTTCAGGATGAGACAAAAGGTTTTGATGCCTTCATTCCATTGCTGTTCAAATCGTCCAACAACTCTCTCTCTCATCTTGGAGAGCTTGATCTTATTGAGGTATTGAAGACTTTTGCTATTTCAAGGATTGTTTTAGACAATATCCCTCATATTAAATCATACTGGCCAATGCTGGGAAAGGAACTATGCCAGCTATCACTTCTTTACGGAGCAGATGACATAGACGGAACAATTAACGACAGCACAAAAATCTACAGTATGGCCGGTTCTGCGGAGACCAATCCCGGAATGAGTGCTAATGACCTAGAACAGATTGCCACATCTTGTGGTTACAGAGCAGTTGAGAGAGACAGCTTTTACAACGAATTATCAAAAAAATAGTATTTTTGCATTATGGCAGATAATAACACAAATCCCGGTTCGAACAAAGAAAATGTCTGGTGGAGACATTGGTTCATGATTGAGTTGTACAAGGCAGCAGGCGTTGTACTTGGAATTTTGATTGTAGCAACAATATTACTCAGGGTTGTAACTCGTCATAACAGTGAGATGGAGGTCCCGGATTTTTCCGGACTCTCACTTAAGGAGGCTCAGGAGATGGCAAATGAATCCAACTTAAGATTGGAAGTAACCGATTCCGTTTTCTTGCCAAGAATAGGTCGGGGATTGGTTTTTCGCCAGAATCCTCATACGGGAAGCATGGTTAAGAAGAACCGCCGTATATTACTCACTATCAATTCTTTCATGCCTAAACAGGTAATAATGCCATCCGTTATAGGTTACTCATTACGTCAGGCAAAGGCAGAACTGGCAGCAAGACAGCTGAATGTTGGCCGGTTGATCTATGTATCGGACATGGCTACTAATAATGTCCTTTCTCAGATGTATAAAGGAAGTTATATAGCATCCGGAAAATCAATAGAATCCGGGAGCGAAATTGACCTTGAGCTTGGCAACAGCGGTGGAGAGAGTACATTCATTCCAAATGTAATAGGGCTACAATTCATTACTGCAAAGGATATTCTTATTGACAACTCCCTTAATATAGGCAATCTGAATTATGACCAGTCGGTTAAATCATACTCCGACACACTATCCAGTTTTGTCGTAAAACAAACACCTTCTCCTACAAATTACAACTCTTATTCATTGGGTGCCAGAGTTGATCTTTTTTTAAGTATCGATAAACAAAAAATTGAAGAGGTAAAAACAAAATAGCAAATGACAGAAGAAGAAGTAGTCATTCCTGACGAAGATGAAATTGATGATGAGGAGGGTGGGTCGTTTGAACACTACCGGTATGTTTCTGACAAAGGGCAAGGCCTTATAAGAGTTGACAAGTATATAACAATGCGCATGGAGAAAACCTCCAGGCACCGCATTCAGTTGGCAATTGCTGCCGGTTATGTTCTTGCAAACGGAAAGGTTGTCAAGGCCAGCTATATAGTCAAGCCGTTTGATGTAATCACAATTGTTCTACCTTACGAAAGAAAGGGCTTTGAAATAATGCCTGAAGATATCCCTTTGGATATACCATATGAAGACGAAGACCTGTTGTTGGTTAATAAGCCACCGGGGCTCGTCGTTCATCCCGGACACGGCCATTTTTCAGGAACGCTAATTAATGCACTTGCCTTTCACCTTGGTAAAAGCCAGAAGGCCGATGCCGAAGATGACAGAATGGGCATACTTGTGCACAGAATAGACAAAAACACATCGGGGCTGCTCCTTGTCGCCAAGAATGACGAGGCTCAGCTCTTTCTTGCAAAGCAGTTTTTCGACCACTCCATAAAAAGAAAGTATGTTGCACTGGTGTGGGGGAACGTAAAGGCAGAATCAGGAACAATTGTCGGCAACATCGCAAGGGACCCGAATGAAAGGATGAAATTCAAGGTTTTCCCGGAAGGTAATATAGGCAAACATGCTGTCACTCATTACAGGGTTCTTGAGAGGTTTGGATATACAACCCTTGTCGAGTGCGAGCTTGAAACCGGCAGAACCCATCAGATAAGGGTGCATATGGACTACATAGGTCACCCGCTTTTCAATGACGACAGATATGGGGGAGATAAGATATTAAAAGGTACGGTCTTCGCGAAATTCAAACAGTTCGTGGAAAACTGTTTCGAAATTATGCCCAGGCACGCGCTACATGCCAGAACACTTGGTTTTGTACACCCCAGAACAAAAAAGGATCTCCATTTTGAAAATGAGATCCCTCAGGATTTGGCTACAGTTATTGAAAGATGGAGAAACTACTCTAAAAATTCATCAAAGTAGTTTCTCAAATCAACTATTAATGGAACCGCATTCCTCCACCTTGTCTGAATCCTTCACCAGGTCTCCTTCCGTCTCCACCCTTCTGACCTCCAAATGTTCCGAATCTCCAGGTAAAGCTTAGCATAATATATTGTCTGAGAGCATTTGTCTCTACATCCTCAATATAGTTGTCCGCTGTTGTACGACGGAATGTTTTTGTCTGATTCAATATGTCGAAGATTTTAAGTCTTAATGTTCCCATCTTTTTAAACAACAGTTTAGAGGCCTCTGCGTTCCAGACTGCAGCAGGTTCATTGTACCCCTCTCCGAAGCCTATGTAGAATCTGTAGTCGAAGTCGCTGGTCAGGTTAAATCCGGCAGGCAAGGTCCAATTCATGGAGAGTGTAACCGAGTTTGTCCAGGTGTCAGCCTTCTGATACTGTTCTATACTATACCACGCTTTTGAATATCTGGCAGTTCCACCGAAACTTGTTTCAAGTTTTTCCCCACGGTAGGAAAATCTCAGATTTTCCGATGCAGAGAGTGTAGATGTAAGGTTCCTGACTCCATTAGAGTAGTTTATACCATTGTTGAACCTTAATCTGGTATTGGTAGAGATGTAAAATTTAGATTTGGAAATTGGAGTGCTGTAAGAGAAGTTTCCGCTAAGTGAGTAAATCCCGTTTTCATTCACAGGCAGGTTATACTGGATACCTCCGTTATCGTACCAGGTCTTATTCACAATTTTATTCTGATTTAATTCTGCCTCGAATTCAGCTTCCATTGTGCGGAATGTCTCTCTCTTTGTATTTCTGTAATCCAGTGAGAAACTATGTCTGAATTCAGGAAGCAGGTCGGGATTTCCCAAAGGAATGTAGAGAGGATTCGAGTTGTCGGGAACGGGCTGCAGCTGGCTTATGCTTGGCTGGTTTGTGTTACCTCTGTAGCGTATTCTCATAAACTCAGTGTCACTGAAGTTGTATTCAAACATGCCGGAAGGTGCAAAGTTTACAACATTTCTCGAGAAGTAGGTTGTATCTCCAATGCTCTCTGTATAAGCAGGTTGAACGTTAAATCCAATTATATAGTTATACTTTTCTCCAATCTTTCTAATGTTGATTTCTCCTCTCTGGTTAACGAACTTGTTTTTGAAAGTATTTGAATAAACAGAATCCCTTTCGGTGTATTCTCCTGTGCTGCCGTTTTTATTGAATGCCTCTTTTTCTGAGTTATTTTGTGTGAAGTTGTAGCTGTATGCCAGCTCCATATAAAACTTGTTACCCAAAGGCTCAGTATACGAAGCGCGTGCTCCCAGATTGTAAGAGGAGCTGTTAAGGTTATACTTCTGGTCCACAAGATTTGTCTTAGGGTGCGCCCCGAAAATATCTGTTTTCGAATAATTTGTTGCACTAAGGTCGTTGTTAGACAACCCATAGTTTACATTTATAGAGAATGTCCTACCCTCTTTGTTTGTTTTCTGTCTGTAAAGCAGATCTCCGCTAAGTTTCTGTGACTGATTGTCACCATTTGAACTGCTCGTGCCACTGTTTATTTTTGTCCCGGATGCTCCGTTTGTGCTGAAATCCTTGTTGTCGCTGAATGTTCCGTAACCAATATTAACACTAGGTCTGAAGAGTACTGAGGCCTTATCTGTAATCTGGTATTCCAGATTAAGAGAAGCATTATGTCCCTCAGTCACACTGTTGGATGTTGTCTCCTGTGCATAATTGAAACTACTGTCGACCAGAAAGTTCTGCTTAAAACTTTTGTTTATTGAAAGATTGTCGCTTCCGTTATAAAGGTAGCTACCTCCTATTTTTAATTTTTTGTTCTTAGATTCAGTATTTGCATTCAATCCGGCCATCCAAGTAGTTGATATTCCGCTATTACCAAAATTCATTACAGATCCTCCAATTCTTACATTGCTCCCACCAAAGCCTCCTCCTCCGCCACCCATTGAGCTTCTCATGCTTCTCATCATTCCTCCAGCCAAATCCATAAATCCTCTGTTATTGGTATTATTGGCATTTCCTACAAAAGTCAGCTGGCTGGTTGATGTGAAGTTTCCTGACATTGCTGCTGCCTGGAACCTGTCATCTGTTCCGTAACCGGCAGACAAGTTTCCAAACCATCCGTTCATCATTCCGGGCCTTATGCTAAGGTCTATTACAGTCTCCTGATTGCCATCGTCGATGCCTGTAAAAAGAGCTTGTTCCGATTTTTTCTCAACAACCTTCACCTTATCGATTATCTTTGCGGGCAGATTTTTTGTAGCTAACTGAGGGTCATTCAGAAAGAATGTCTTGCCGTCAATCATGATTTTTGTTATCTCTTTGCCATTTGCAGTAATTTTGCCATCACTGTCAATCTCAATTCCTGGCATTTTTTTAAGTAACTGCTCGAGCATGTCTCCGTCTGTCGTTTTAAACGAAGATGCATTGTATTCTATTGTATCCTTCTTTACAATAATGGGGTTCCCGACAGCCGTAACTACAACCGCATTAAGGTTATTTACCTGCTCCTGTAATTTCACCTTCCCAAGATCGACAACCTTATCGCCTGTAAAAGCAACTGTTATTGTATAGGTTTTGTAACCCATATACTCAATTTTGAGTGTGTATGACCCTTCTGGTATGCCTGAAAGCTCTACTCGGCCAGAAGCATCTGAGAGACCGTATTTAAAAGCCTCAGTTGCACCGGCAGGTCGTATGGAGACAGTGGCAAATTCTATTGGCAATTGTCTCAGACTGTCCAATAAGGTTATCTTTAAACGAAAATCTCGCGAAGCCTGATCAGAGATCTGAGGGGCCTGGCCAGAAATAACGGATGATGTAAAGATGATAGAAAGTAATGTAAGCAGGGTGATTGTAATATATCTCATAAATAGTCTTTTTTTCAATTCCTTGCTTTGACTATTAAACGCGTTAAAAGTTACATCTGGTAAACAAAAAATTACTTTACCCTGTCAGGATTTGTTTTGATATATGACTCCCAATTTGAAGACCCAATCTTATCTATCTGTGGATTAGACAATTGTAAATAGTGACAATACGCAACTGCCAATCCATCAGTAGCATCCAGAAAATTAGAATTCTCTTTGATTTTTAATATATTTATAAGTAAAGAGGCCACCTGCTCCTTAGAGGAGGCCCCTCTTCCTGTGATTGCAAGCTTGACTTTTCTGGGAGCATATTCAAATATTGGAATATCTTTGTTTAGGGCAGCAGCTATGGCCGAACCTTGTGCCCTGCCCAGCTTAAGCATAGACTGTATGTTCTTTCCATAAAACGGAGCCTCTACCGCAAGATCATCCGGAGAATATAGTTCAATGAGCTTTGTCACCTCATCAAATATCTTTCTTAGCTTGACGTAATGATCTGTAAGCTTTCTGAGATCAAGAATTCCCATGGTCAGATATCTGGCATTTCTGCCGGTTATCTCAATCACACCGTAACCCAATATCTGGGTACCGGGGTCGATTCCCAGGATAATTCTCTTTGGTTCCATCTGTAAATTATGAACGGAATGCTTAGTCTATATATGAAAAACCTGTATACTCTCTTAAAACTGCAGGTATTCTTATTCCGCGTTCGTCCTGATTGTTTTCAAGAAGAGCAGCAAGAATCCTTGGCAAAGCCAGTGAGCTGCCATTCAATGTGTGAGCCAACTGTGGTTTACCGTTTTCGTCTTTATATCTGAGTTTTAATCTGTTGGATTGGAAAGATTCAAAATTTGACACTGAACTAACCTCCAGCCATCTCTCCTGAGCAGCTGAGTATACTTCAAAGTCATATGTAAGCGCAGATGTAAAGCTCATGTCACCTCCGCATAATCTAAGAATTCTGTATGGAAGCTCAAGCGACTGTACTATACCTTCTACATGCTTTACCATCTCTTCGAGAGCATCATATGATTTGTCCGGATGTGAAACCTGAACAATCTCAACCTTATCGAACTGATGAAGTCTGTTTAGTCCCCTTACATCTTTTCCGTATGACCCGGCTTCTCTTCTGAAGCATGGTGTGTAAGCGGTAGCCTTAACCGGCAGCTCATCCAGAGCCAGAATCACATCTCTGTAGATATTTGTTACAGGCACCTCAGCTGTAGGGATAAGGTAATAATTATCCAATCCTACAAAGTACATCTGTTCACCTTTGTCCGGCAGCTGACCTGTACCGTAACCCGATGCTTCATTAACCATCAGAGGTGGTTGTACCTCAATATAACCTGCTTTTGTATTTTTGTCAAGGAAGTATGCTATAAGTGCCCTCTGTATCCTGGCACCTTTTCCTTTATAGACAGGAAAGCCTGCTCCGGTAAGTTTGACTCCAAGATCAAAATCAATAATATCATATTTTTTTGCTAATTCCCAGTGAGGAACAGAACTCTTAAGTTTTGGAAATTTCCCTCCTTCTCTTACAATTACATTGTCCTCGGCCAATTTACCTGCAGGAACCGATATATGAGGTAGATTTGGAAGCAATACCAACTGTTCATTGAGTTCAGCAGTACTGTTTTGCATTTGTGTCTCGAAAACCTTTGCTCTCTCCTTTAGCTCTGACACTTTTGCCTTTGCAGCATCTGCTTCAGCCTTTTTGCCTTCCTTCATTAAGTTCCCGATCTCCTTTGCAAGCGAATTCTGTTCTGCTAAAAGTGTATCAAGTTCTGTCTGGCTATTTCTTTTTTTAATATCCAACTCGTTTACTTTTTGAATGATGCCTGTTGCATCGAAATTCTTTACAGCCAACCTCTCTTTCACAAATTCAGGTTGCTCTCTCAGCAGTTTAATATTTAACATCTTGTTTAGTTATAAAATGAGTGTTCAAAGGTATAAATATTTCGTCTATGTTAAAAAATTAATAGTTGGATGGTGATTGAGTTCTATTTCCCGGTATGGAGTCGGATTGGCGAATGCGTATCCCAGAGTTACCCACTTTAAAGTCGTTCCGCTAAAAAACAAAGGCGCAAACCAATTATGCCACTGCAAAAGGCTGCAGGGTTTGCGCTTGTTGTTTTTCTTCACGCTCCTCTCCTTTAGTGGGTACCCAACTCTTCCTGATAAGCATTCACCAATTCAACTCCATTTCTGTTTTTACTCAATCAGCATTCATTTATCTGTGTAAACCTGGTATCGCTTCTTGCTTTTTTACGCTTAGCTCGCTGAGTGGGTGCCTAATTGCTCCTTTGCAATGCCCATTCAGACAATTACACAATCAAATTTTGCAAGATGGCTAAGAATTATCATACCCAACTCTTCCTGATAAGCATTCGCCAATCCGACTCCAATTCCGTTTTTACTCAATCAGCATTCATTTATCTGTGTAAACCTGGTATCACTACTTGCTTTTTTACGCTCAGCTCGCTGAGTGGGTGCCCAATTGCTCCTTTGCAATGCCCATTCAGACAATTACACAATCAAATTTTGCAAGATGGCTTGCGTCGAACGAATTTTATATCCTCAATTTCACTTGATTAACTATTATTTATTTGATACATTTGTAGAGTTATTTAAGAATTACCCGCTTATTAAATAGATATGACATCAGAGCAAATACAACAAATAATATCACAAGGCGAAAACTCTACCATTCAGTTTAAAGAGCGGATTGATGATGCCTATAAGGTTGGTACAGAGATGGTCGCTTTTTGCAACTCGCAAGGTGGTTCGCTTATAGTAGGGGTCAATGACAAAACCGGAGCTTTAAACGGGTTGTCGTTTGAGGAGATCCAGAAAACCAATAATCTGCTTGCAAATGCTGCTTCTGAGAATATTAAGCCTGCAATTGTTATCTATACCGAAACAGTAGTATTAGATGGGCAGAATTTGGTGGTTGTTTCAATAAAGTCAGGAAAGGATAAGCCCTACAGGGATAACAAGGGGATTGTCTGGGTTAAGAATGGATCGGATAAACGCAAGGTATTCTCGAATGCAGAACTTCGGGTGATGATGCAAAGTTGCGGAAGCATGGCTGCGGATCGTGATAGCGTAGAGGGAACTTCTTATAACGACATTTCTATTCCAACTCTAAAACGGTTCCTTTATGAAAAGTATACACCTGAATGTGTGGCTGCAGAAATAAAGAATACGACACTTAGTACGACTGACATTGATACAATAGTAAATGCCATAGACGTAAATTTCACAATAGAACAGCTACTTCAGAATATCTCTTTGATGGACGGTAATGGACAGTTAACTCTATCCGGGTTACTGCTTTTAGGAATTAACATACAACGTTTCAGACCAGTGTTTACTGTTAAGTGCGTCTCTTTTGTGGGAAATAGCGTTGCATCGACCGAATTCAGAGATAAAATGCCCGACCGGGAGATGGAAGGCAATTTGCTGCATCAATACAACACGACTATCTCTTTTATCAACAGAAATCTGAAAAGCATCCAGGTGGAGGAAAATTTCAACAGTATCCCCAGGTTAGAGGTGCCGCTTGATGTTTTTGTAGAACTTTTAGTAAATGCTCTCATCCACAGAGATTATTATCAAAATTCTCCTATCCGTTTGTTTATTTTCGATAATCGTATTGAAATTTGCAGTCCTGGCATATTGCCGGAATCAGTTACTGAAGAGTCTATCAGGCAAGGAATATCAAAACCAAGAAACCAACTGCTATTTGATAACGCGAAATATTTGTTGCCATACACTGGTATTGGCAGTGGTATTATAAGAGCAATGCGAAGTTACGATCATATAACTTTTGAAAATAACCACACTAAAGAGGAGTTTACAATAACTGTCCTACGTCAGGAAATGATAACAAAACTAAGAAGTGACCATGATAGTCGCACGAACGACTATGATAACGACTATGATAACGACTATGATGAAAAGATTCTTGCATTCACATTAACACCCAGAAGTCGTAAGGAGATAATGAATGTTTTAGGCCTTAGTACACATACCGATAATTATATGCGTTACATTATCCCGATGCTCGAAAAAGGAGTGCTAGCAATGACTCTTCCCGACAAGCCTAAGAGCAAAAATCAAAAATATGTAACGACAGAAAAGGGTAAGTCGATTTTGAAGAAAAAATAAGAGACCCCCACTTAAGAGAGTCTCCTATTTATCGATTGTAATTTAATTACGCCTGGCTGATTGCTCCTACGGGGCAAACGTCTGCACAAGTACCGCAATCAGAACATATATTTGGGTCAATTTTGTAAATGTCACCAGGAGAGATAGCCTCTACTGGACACTCGTCGATGCATGTTCCGCAAGCAGTGCAATCTTCAGAAATTTTGTACGCCATTATTTTTGATTTTTAAATTGGTTTAATTGTTGCAAAGGTATAAAATTGGTTGGAATAGAACAAATACAAATTGTATCTTTGCAAGTAGGATTTTTTATAAATTATTGATGTCATGAGAGTCTTCTTTAGTCTTAAGTTTATTATTATAACAATTGCTGTTCTCTTAACCACTTCTATTTCTGGTCAGGACCAGAAAGTAGCTAGCATTGAGTTTAATAAGAAGATCCACGACTTTGGAGATATTCAGCTTAGCGCAGGAAAACAGAACTACACATTCACCTTTAAAAACATAAGTCAGCAACCCGTGATAATCCAGACGGTGATCTCATCTTGTGGCTGCACAACCCCAACATGGACCAAAAATCCTGTACAACCAGGTGAATCCGGAAAGTTAAGTGTTACGTTCTTAAATGACCAGGGACCTATACCATTTGACAAATCCCTTACCGTATATGTAACGGGTTCGCCAAAACCGATAATCCTGAGAATCAAAGGTGTTGTTCACGCAAAGAAAAAAAGCATAAAGCAACTTTTTCCGGTTCTGTACGGGTCAATGGCTCTTAGGAAATCTCCTATTGAAGTGGGTCAGATAAATCAAGGAACCGTAGATCACGAAACTGCTGAGATTGCAAACGTTTCATCTTCTCCAATAAAAGTGACATTCACAGATGTATCAAAGGGACTCTCCCTGTCGGTTACTCCGGAAACACTTGCCCCCGGCAGTAAAGGAGACCTGATAATTACAATTGACACCAAAGTGCAGAAGAACTGGGGAGTGACATCATATGTGGCAACACCTGTCATAAACGGCAAAAAAGCATCAAAAAAAATCGAGATAAATGCAACCATAAGGGAAGACTTTTCTGATTTGAGTAAAGCAGACATAGACCAGGCTCCACTGCCCATGGCTTCCAGGAGTTCATTCAACTTTGGCACTATAACTTCGGGCAACAAGATTGATACAATATTCGAAATTAAGAATCTCGGCAGGAAAGACCTTCTTATACACAAAATCGATTTGAATGAAAAGGGTGTGGTGGTAGTCAACCCCGGTAAGATTTCTCCGGGAGCATCTGCAAAAATAGGTGTTAAGATTAATACTACAGGGCAACTAGGAGAAAAAATATACATCCTTACACTTATTACAAATTCTCCTACAAGACCAATTGTCAACCTTCTTTTATCCGGAGAGATAACTAAATAATTGACAACCATGAAGGAAACAAACAAAGAGAGTGCACTTATTGTAAACGACGGAATAGAACAACCTCCTGTTATCAACCCATATTTCCCCAATTTTTACAAAAAAAACAAAGTCAGGACACTGACCGTGAAAGAGTATGTCAATGGCATTCTGGCTGGCAACACAGCAATTCTAAGTCAGGCAATAACTCTTATTGAGAGTTCAAGAAGTGATACCCGCGAAAAGGCCAGACAGATAATAGAGGCTTGTCAGCCACATATGGTAAAATCTATGCGCATAGGTATAACCGGAGTTCCCGGTGCCGGAAAAAGCACATTCATTGAGGCATTCGGCGGGCTTATCACTGGAACAGGCCATAAGCTGGCAGTACTTGCTATTGACCCAAGTAGCGAAAAGAGTAAAGGAAGCATACTTGGTGATAAAACCCGTATGGAGACACTGTGCGCAGATCCTAATGCATTTATAAGGCCCAGCCCCACAGGTGGTTCGCTTGGTGGAGTTGCCCGTAAGACAAGAGAGAGTATCGTTCTTTGCGAAGCTGCAGGCTTTGATGTAATCTTCATAGAAACCGTAGGTGTGGGTCAGTCAGAGACGGCAGTTCATTCAATGACCGATTTTTTCCTTCTTCTGATGCTTTCAGGTGCAGGAGATGAGTTGCAGGGAATTAAAAGAGGTATCATGGAGATGTCTGATCTTATTGCAATTACTAAAACAGACGGTTCAAACATAGATAAGGCAACGCTTGCAAAGGCTCTCTATTCAAATGCATTACACCTTTTCCCTCCGACAGAATCGGGGTGGGTACCAACAGCTATAACAACATCTGCCGTTACAAAAGCCGGTCTTCAGGATGTTCTTGACAAGATAAACCAATATTTTAAACTGACAGAAGCAAACGGCTATTATCTCCACAACAGACGGGAGCAATCGAGATTCTGGATGTATGAAACCATAAATGAAGAGTTGAAAAACCGATTTTATGAAGATGAGATGATAAAACAAAAGCTATCCGAGTATGAGGAGAGCGTGCTGGATGGCAGGATTGGGTCCTTTACTGCAGCAACTGAATTACTAAAATTTTATAAAAAGCTATGAACTTCGTATTTGACGCATTAAAAAACAGCATTCTCATTACTGGTTTGGTAATGATAATGATGTTGTTGATTGAGTATATAAATATCCATTCCCACGGAAAATCATTTCAAAAGCTTCAGAGCTCGCCTGTAAAGCAAGTTATTCTTGCCGCACTGCTCGGTCTGGTGCCAGGATGTGTAGGAGGATTTGCCGTAGTTTCGCTATTTACCCATAACCTATTGAGTTTCGGATCATTGGTAGCCATGATGATAGCATCCTCGGGTGACGAGGCTTTTGTTTTGATGTCTATGATACCAAAAACAGCTCTTATACTTTTCTTCTCCCTTTTGGTTTTGGGCATTGTTGTTGGAATAGTTGTCGATAAGCTATTCAAAAAGACACCTGTACCCTTTGATCCTGGTCACTTTGAGATTCACGAAAACAGCTGTGACATAGACAAGTCTCATACAGTTTTTGGGGCTAGTATAAAAGAGACCCTCAAAAAACCAAGCAAGGAGAGAATCCTCATCATGGCAGGAATTGCCCTGTTTATTGTTGCTGTTGTGCTGGGTCTTCTGGAACACGAACATGTTGCAGGAGATGCACATGAACACGAAGAGGGAGGTTTTGACATATTCAGCGAAAGGTGGATAAATCTTGTTTTTGCAGGATTAAGTCTCTTTACAATGTATCTGACGGCACGTGCAAACGAACACTTTATTCAGAGTCACCTTTGGAACCATGTTGTTAAGAAACACCTGAAGTCAATATTTTTCTGGACATTTGGTGCATTGTTGATAATCCATTTTGGAGAACAGTTTCTGGATATAGATCATTGGCTAAAGGATAATATAGTAATGATGATACTAATGGCTGCTATTATAGGCCTGATTCCTGAATCCGGTCCTCATATGGTATTTATTGCTTTGTTTGCCGGAGGCCTCATACCATTCAGCGTTCTTTTCACTAGCTCTATTGTTCAGGATGGACATACAGCATTGCCTTTGCTGGCAGAGAGTAAGTCAAGCTTCTTTAAAGCAAAACTGATAAACCTTGTTGTAGGTTTATCAGCCGGCCTTATTCTTCACTTTTTTGGATTGTAGCTTATTCTCCGTTCATAGAGAGTAGAAACTCCTGATTGCTCTCTGTCCTTAGGAGTCTTGTCTTCATGAACTCCATGGCTTCTACCGAATTCATGTCGGCAAGATAGTTTCTTAATATCCAGATTCTGTTCAGAGTCTCCTTGTCGAACAACAGGTCGTCCCTTCTTGTACTGCTCAAAGTAACATCAACAGCAGGGAACACCCTCTTGTTAGACAGATTACTGTT
>Ga0074193_1000942_pt1 | contig 41266 bp, 37 predicted proteins | sample EPASupsiteHSE605_FD_64523 | JGI IMG/M metagenome (GOLD analysis project Ga0074193, IMG submission 64523) | Bioremediated contaminated groundwater from EPA Superfund site, New Mexico - Sample HSE6-05 | ecosystem: Environmental > Aquatic > Deep subsurface > Groundwater > Contaminated ...
GTGGGCGGGTCGACTCCCTCCCCCCCGCCGGTCCCGGACCGCATCGATCAGGCGGAGCTCCGCGGGCGAGAGGGGCGAGGGGTGGGACATGCAGGTACGGGTGGTCACGGCCGGCAATGAAGGTATGCTCGGGGGCGCAGGCGCTCGATACCGCGAAGTTTTTATGGCGGGAGGAGCAATCTTATGATCCACCTGCCTTAGTAGCTCAGTTTGGGAGAGCGCCAGACTGAAGATCTGGTTGTCCCCGGTTCAAATCCGGGCTGAGGCATGCCTTTTATCGATTCAAATCCTTCGAGGTTCCACCATCTGACATCGAGGCCGATCTCCCGGTTCTGTTCCTCCTGCGGTCGGGCGCTCTCGTCCGAGGCCGCGGAGGAGCTGGAAGGCGCGAGGGGCGTCCCCTGGCAGACCCCGGACATGCTCATCGAGCTGGCGGCCGAGATCCGGGGCCGGGGCGATCGTGCGGGGGGAAGCCCTCCGCTTTCAGAGCCCTCCGGACGATCCGGCGGAGCCGCTCGACCTGGGCCGGCGTCAGTTCGCCGGTCTCGTCCTCTCCCGGCTCCGCGCGCATGGTGGAGCCGTTGATAGTGGCAAACCTAAGGCGTGCGCTCGCGGAGGGAAAGTGATTCGAGCTCCTTCCGGATGAGCCGGCTCAGCAGCTCCTCGCCCGCCGGCGTCGCGAAGTACCGCTCCAGCGCGTCCGGCTCGGGCTCCAGCCCCTCGATCGGGATCCCCTCGATGTCGAACTTCAGCAGGATCGCATCCGTGATGAACGCGGTCACGCTGGGATACCGCTTCTCTTCTACCAGTCGCTCGAGGGTGCTTTTGATTCGTGGATCGAGTCGGATCGTGGTCTGGGACCCCGCCATGCAAGACAATTTGTCGGCTAGCGTATAATCTTTCGTAGTGCACAAGGTAATTTAATCAGTAAGACAGTTTCTTCTCCTTCTGTAAGACATGAACGACTTAACGGAGAATCTCACCATCCGCTGCTCGCCGGCGGACCTGGAGATCATCGACCGGCAGCGGGCATCCCGGAGCCGCGGGGCCTTTGTGCGAATGCTTGTCCGACAGGCAGACAAGGAGGCGTTATCGTGCAGTGTGTAACTGTCGCGCGTGTCGGCATCCCGCAGATCGCCCGCGAGATCGGGATCGGCGAAGAGAACGCGGACCTGCTCCAGGCCGTCGCCGTTCGGCGCGGGCTCTGGCGGGTCGAGGAGGACGCAGAATGAACGGCAGCTCCACCCACCCAGCCGCCAAGCACGAGCGGGGAACGACTGCCGGAGACATCTGCGTCTTGCGGGATGATGAGGGTGCCGGCATCCTCGCCCGCGCGATCGCGAATTGGCCGCCGAACGAGGACCGGCTGCGGAGGTCCTGCTGATGGAACCGATCTGGCGGAAGTCCCGGCACGGCAGGATCGTCCACGCCTACCCGGTGTCCAGCATCCTCGACCTCCCGCTCTGCGGCACGAGCGTCGCCGGCCCGTTCTTCAACGGCTACCCGGCCCCGCCGGCCGAGTTCCGGCAGGCGCGCCACTGCCGACGCTGCCTCTCGGCCCTGCGGAGGAATCTATGAGGGCCGGGGTCGGGACCGCCGGCCGGGCCGACGACTCGGACGAGCTCGAGATCCGGATCAGGGCGCCCACGCCGCGACGGTATCGAGTCCGGGGCGAGGACGTGCAGCGCGTCCTCCGTGGGCACCCGGCGGTCCTCTTCAGCGAGGAGGGGGAGCCGATCGGCGACATCGCCGGTTCGGCCAGCGGGCGGATGCTCATCGGAGCGTCCCGCGCCGGGCTCGGGTTCGTCCCGGACGGCGAGGTGTTCCCGGTCGAGGCCGCCGCGTTCCTGATCCCGCGCGACCATCTGCGGGCGCATTACAACCGGCACGACGGCCCGATCGAGGTTCTGGGCGGGGGCGGGGACTGATGGCCTTCGATGACCCGCTCCGCTGCTCGCGGTGCCGGCAGGAGATCGGCCCGGCCGATGCTCGGCTCTCCCGCCGGGAGTACGGCCGGTACCCCTGCCTGAAGTGTACCGATGAGGTCCGGGCCCGGAGGGGAGCCGAGTGACCCGGATCGAGTTGAAGTTCTCGCCGGCGATGGCGATCGCCGCGTGCTACGGAGTCATATGCTGCACGACGCGACGCGATAAGAAGGCCGGACCGGGCGACGAGTTCAGTATCGGCGGCTTCCGGTTCCGGGTGCTTGAGGTGATGCGGATACCGCTCCACCGGGCCATCGGCGAGTTCTACCGGCTGGAGGGGTTCGAGTGCCCGGGCGACTGCGCCGCGGACCTGAGGGAGTGCTATCCCGATCTGCACCTGTACGAATCGGTCTGGGCCCACTTCTTCGCGAGGCTGCCATGAGGTGGAAGTTCGTGAGCCTCCAGAGCGGCGGCGACATTCAGATCGTGACGACCGCGAGCGAGCGGGACCGGTTCATGCGCTACTGCAACCGGGAGGGGATTCGCTGCGGGCTGCTGCGCGTGGAAGAGACCGGAATCGTGGTCGAACACCCCGCGATCGAGGCCTAGATGAGCGCCATCCGGACTCCCGATCCCATCGTCCGGACGATCTGCCCGGTCTGCGGCCGGGTGCTCGTCGACGAGCCGGGCGAGCTCTGCCCGGCCTGCCGGCTCGCGCAGCACCACATACGGCGGGGCACGAGCATCGCCGGCGGCCAGCGGAGGCTGGTATGATGCGCGCCCCGACCCCCGGCCGGCCGATGCCGAACCGGGCAGGCCTCCCGGTCGACGAAGAGGAGATGCGCCGGTGGCTGCGCCGGCTCTGCGATCGCGAGTACAGGGAGAGCACGGGAAAGATCTGGGTCTCCCGGATTCGGACCGCCTACGCCCATGGCGTCACGGACGAGGGGGCGGTCGATGCGGTCTTCGTGAACTACGCGAACACGACCCGCTGCGGCATGCGTCAGGCGCTCCGCGAGCTCGACAAGTTCCGGAGGTCGGCGTGATTGCCTTTCTCTCTCTCTCTCTCTCTCGTACGATCCACTGTGTACACAATTCAATCACATCATGTGGTACAACTGTGTACACAGCGAGCGGAGGCGGTGACCGGTGAGAGTCGACGCGAACGGTAACGAACTCCGACAACGTACCGTCTGGCTGCCGGCCGAGGTGTTACAGCTGATCCAGGTCGACGGGCTGAACCTCTCGGCGTTCGTCCGGCAGCAGCTCGAAATCCTGTACAGCGGCGAGGCGACAATCGAGGCGCTGAATCAGCGGGTCCGGCTCGTCGAGGCGGCTCGGGAGAGCATGGCTCACCAACGCCGGATCGATGCCGAGCGCGAGGCCGAGCGGGAGCGGGCGCGGGACTCTGTTCGACTGCTTCGGGCCGAGCGCGACCAGGCCCGGGCCCGGCGGGACGGGGTCGCCGACGCTCTCCTCCAGATCGTCGGCGACGGCAACCCGGGGGATTTCTCCCGGGTGCTGCCCGAGAACGACCCGCACGGCGACCGGATCGGAGACTGGGAGGCCCTGGTCCGCCGCGTCTCGCGACTCTGCGGGGCCGAGGTCGATTCGGCCGGGGTCGCCGACGGACTGAAAAAGTTGATCGCGGCGGCGAGGAGATGACCGTTCTCCCCCATCCGGGGATTGCTTTTCCTGTTTATACGATCCTCCTACCCTCATCCAACGGTCCCAGCTCCGCTCCACTTCGGAAGTCATGGAAGGAGGTACCATCGCCGGCCTCGTCGCCGGCGCAATCGCCGTCACCGCGGGTGGCGGCGTCACCATCGTTGCTGAGGGCTGGCCGCAGGCCGTCCTCGTCGCGCTGGCCGTCGGGGCCGCGTTCGGCCTCGGGACCCGGCACGCCGACCGCCGGGTTGCGGCCGTCGTCGCGGTCGTTCGCTCGTTCTGCGAGGAGGTCGCGGCCTACTACCGGGCCCGAGCGGACGGGGAGATCTCGGACGCGGAGGCCCGCGAGATCGCCAACCGCATCGGCCGGTTCGTCCAGGACCTCGAGGCCCTGGCCGGCGAGCTCTGCCGGCGGGAGGAGCCGTGATCGTCGTCGCGGCCCGGGACTCGTCCCCGGCCGACCGTGGCCGGGCGGATGTCGTCTGCGACGGGAAGACCGACGTGGCCGCGCTCGCAAAGGCCTTCGCTGAGCCCGACCGCGAGGTGATCCTCGCGGCCGGCACCTTCGACGCGAACGCGGGATTCAATTCGGCCGGCAACCGCTACCTCAGGCCGGCCGAGGGGGTGACCGTCCGGGGCGCCGGCCCGGGCCTTACCCGGCTGGTGGCCGAGGGGTCGGCCTGCCGGATCGCGGTCGACGCGCCCGGGGTGACGCTCGCGAGCCTCGGTGGGTACGGGTACGTGGGCATTCAGGATGCGGCCGATCGGTTCACTGCTGAGGACGTCTATCTAGCCCACTCACTCGACGGCCGGAGCTACCTGCCGTTCGGGGAGAAGGGCGGCTGCACGGCCGCGTTCATGGTCTGGGGCCGGCGGGGGAAGACCGTGCGAAACCTGACGTTCCGGCGCTGCACCGTGGAGCGGAGCTACCACCACGGCTTCGCCCTGAATCTCGCCGGCGCGAGCGAGGGCGGCGGGTTCGCGGACGTACTCTTCGACCAGTGCCACGCGGTCGGCGCCGGCTCGGGCCTGGAAGGGAAGGACGGCGTCCCCGGGGTCCGCGACTGGTCCTGCGGCTTCGACATCCCCGACGCCGGCGATGTCGAGCGGATGACCGTTCGCGACTGCCAGGCGATCGACTGCTGGCAGGACGGGTTCCACCTGGACGGCTCGTGGAACGGCCATCGGCAGATCGTCAAAGACGTGCTCTTCGAGCGGTGCGTCGCCGTCGACTGCGGCCGGCGCTCGGGGACCGTGCCGGCGGAGCTCTACCAGAGTGGGTTCTATGTACAGTCCGCCCGGCTCGTGGAGTGCCGGACCGAGCGGTGCCGGAAGGCCGGGTTCCTCTGCAAGAACCAGGAGCCCGGCGGGCTCGTACTGGAGTACTGTTCGGACACGGGCTCGGCGTACGGCCTCGTGATCGAGTACGGCGGGGACCGGGCGCGGGTCGAGGGCTCCGTCTCCGAGGGGGCCACGCGGCGGGCGCTGCAGATGGTCGGGAACAAGGCCGAGATCGGGATCACGATCCTGAACTACGCCGGCTCGGACCGGCCCGTGCTGCTCGGCATCACCGAACGGCTGGAGTACGTCGACGCGCCCTCACATGTCGAGGACCTGGCCCGATACCGGGCTCGGGGGTATTCGATGGCCGGCAACCGGATCGCGATCGCGACGGACCACCGTCCGGCGGACCTGGTCGAGGTGCACCCGCCGTCGCAGGGGAAGGTGGATCTCGGCGGGCTGACGGTCGAGCGCTGTCCGCCGGCGCCGCTGCCTGAATCCGAAAGGAGCACCCTGATTGGGGCGTGATGAGGGTGCCCGAGCCCACCCTCAGGCCGTCCGAGCCATGCCCCCGCCGAGGCCGGTCCCCCGCTCGAGGATCGCCAGGTACTCCCGGAACTCGTACCGCTTGTACCGCTGCTTGCCCGTCGTCTCCCGCAGGATGCCGGCGGCGACAAACCGGTTCACCAGCGCGTTCGTGGCCGGCTGAGAGAGACCTAGCAGGTCCGTCACGTCCTTCGCCGTCACAATCGGTCGCTCGAAGAGGTTGTACGCGAGCCGGACCGCGCCGGCCCCCCCGATCTCGTGCGCGAGGAGCCGGTCCACCACCGACTCCCGCAGCGCGATGATCTCCTGAGCGGACCGCTCCGCCTCCTCGGAGACCTCGACCACGCCCCGGAGGAAGAACGTGAGCCAGTCTTCGTATGCCCCCTCCGTCCGCACCGCGTTCAGGAGGGCGTAGTACTCCGCCCGGTTTCGCTTCAGAAAGAAGCTCAGGTAGAGCAGCGGTCGCGAGAGGATCCCCTTCCAGCAGAGATAGAATGTGATCAGCAGCCGCCCGATCCGGCCGTTGCCGTCGAGGAACGGATGGATCGTCTCGAACTGCGCGTGGATCAGCGCGCACCGGACCAGGGGCGGGATTGGGTCGTCTGCCTGGATGAACGCCTCGAGCGCAGCCAGGGCCGGCCCGACCTCCTCGGGGGGTGGCGGGACGTAGACGGCGTCGCGGATGGAGGTCGCTCCGGGCGGCCCGAGATAGTTCTGGTCTCTCCGGATCTCGCCGGGGAACCGATCGGCGCCGCGAGTGCTGCGGAGCAGGAGCCAGTGGATCTCCCGGATCAGCGCGATCGAGATCGGCTCGTTCCGGACGGTCTCAAGGCCGTAGCGCATCGCGTCGATATAATTGATGACCTCGCCGATCTCGTTGAGGTCCTCGCCGGTCTCAAGGGAGGCCTCGACCTCGAGGACTCCCCGGAGCGAGGCCTGTGTCCCCTCGATCTGCGTGCTGAGCAGCGCCTCCTTCTTGACGTACATCGCGATGAAGAGGTCGGGGTTCGGCAGAACCCGGCCCATGCCGTCCAGCCTGGCCATGGCCCGGTCGGCGGCGGAGAGGAGGGCCTGCAGGGCGCTGTCGTATCGGATCTCGGGCGGTAACGGGTTCGGGATGAAGGCCGAGTATCCTCCGGGCTGAGGTACGAACCGGCCAGCGCGCTCGCTCTGCTCCATGTACGCTCCGGGATTTGTCGGTGAGTAAGATAAGTGTTCTTAATTTAGGTTCTGCCCCCGACCCCTGGGATAACCCGTCTTATGCCAGGCGGTGGTCCCCCTCCCTATGATACGCGGACGTATGGTATTCGGTCCCGTTGCTCACAGGCCGGCGGGCAATCCGGCATCCGGTCACGAAGGCGTGAACGGCAATAAACGGAAGGACTTCGCCGATGTCACGCTCTCTTTCAGCCAGATGACCTGGAACGGAGCGAACGAGCCGATCTCCGCCGTGCGGACGTCGGTCCATACGGCCCGTCGCGTGGGACCCGGCACTCACGGCCGGGCTTGACACCGAGAAGTGGGGCCACTGGATGGGCCGGCTCACAGCCGCGCTGAAGCGGCGGGCCACGGGGCGATCGTGGTCGTGTACGCGCCGGCTCTCGACGAGGCGCTGCGTCTCGGACGGCGCGACGCGGCGGGCACTGCAGATGGTAGGAAATGACGCGAAGGTCGAGGTCGAGATCCGGCTCGGTCCCGCCACACTGCGACGCCGGCATCGGACAGTTATCTGTTTTTTTGGCCGAGGACCGCGAACCCGCCGTCGGCCGTCTGCACGATCTTCATGACTCACTCGATCGGCACGGCTGGAAGGGCGCGTCGAGGGCGAGCGCCCCTATGCCATCTAAGGTCCGAGTATGGAAGGTGCCTCCGCCGGCCTGACCGTAGGTCTCGGTGCCGTATCCCGCTCCGTTGCCCACAGGAGGAGTACCGAGTGAGAAGTATCCGCCGTCGGTGAGCTCAGTCGACCTGGCCGGCGTCACGGTCGAGCGGTGGCCGCCAGCGCCGGCGACGGGGAGGTGAGCATCCTCGGCGGCCGGCCGGGATGCCGTTCAGCTCCCGGCGGCCTCGAGAGCCGCCCCGACCCGTGCTTCCATCTCCGGCAGGTCTTCCACGATCGTCGCCCAGACTGCTTCGTAGTCGACGCCGAAGTCGTGGTGGACCAGGCGGTCGCGAAGGCCGGCCATGCCCTTCCACGGGATCTCCGGATGATCCGCTCGAAACGCCGGAGAGACGTTCTTCGCCGCTTCGCCGATCACGGTCAGGAGCCGTTCTGCCGCCGCCCGCTCGACTGGCCGTGCCTCGAGTCCGTTGGCGGACCCGGCCCGTTTCCGTATCTCGACGAGGGTCGCGCACGCATCGAGGATATGGTGGAGATAGACGGCGTCGCTCTTCGTCATTCCCATATCACCCGCGCCTCGCGGAGAACGGCATCGCGGATGTACGGGCTGAGCGAGCGCTCGGTGATGAGGTCGACGGGGACGCCGAGCGCCTCCTCGAGCCGTTCCTCGAGTTCGGCCAGCCGGAGGAGGGACGGCGTCGTCTCGAACCGGACCAGCAGGTCGAGGTCCGACCCGGGGCGGTGGTCGCCGCGGGCTCGGGACCCGAAGACCGCGATTCGTCGGGCTCCGCACTGTGCGAGGACGCCGATAATTCGCTCCACGCCATCACGTCCGGGGAGACCGGGATCCGACCGTTTCGTCGCCCCCCGTGCCGACGATTCCACACCCATACTCGTCGGTCCTGAAGTATCAAGCTGATCCCGATGGCGTTCCTCGGCGATCGACCCGGGGTCGTCGACGCGCCGGCACATGCGGCGTATCTGAAGCGGTATCGGGCTCGAGGGCACCCGGGTCGCGATCGTCACGGACCTCCCGGAGAAGAATGGCCGAGGTACACCCACCGTCGCGCGGCTCATTCCGCTCCTACGAACCGCTGGCGCGGACTCCTCGGCGCCGTCTCACTCCGCTCGACCGCGCCGTCGCGTCCCGTCGTCCCTCATCGATCGCGGCCGTTCACTTTCACTCGGCAACACCACCTCCTTGTATAGCCCCCCGATGAGGATCTGGTCGCCAGCCGCCTCACCACGACGGCGGGCAGCACATCGGAGTTTTTTATCATGCCCGTGCAGAGAGAGCCGCGGCCCCACAACCCTCCCCGGTACCACCATGGCGGACGGACGGGGCGAGCGAGAGCAGCAGGAGATCAGGAGGTGCGGGAATGGTGAACGGGACGGAGCCGGCCGGGCTCACAGCCCGCCCCGGGGGAGCCGCGGCGCTTCTCGAACGGCTCGCCGCCATCGAAGCCGGCATCCGCGACGACCGGCACCGCCAGCCGGCGGAGGTCGTCGAGGCGATCGCGCGCCTCTGGGCCGCGGGCGAGACGATCGCCGGGATCTCGGACCGGACCGGCATCTCGAGGGAGATCGTGCGCGACCGGCTCCACCGGGCCGGAGCCCTCGACTACCTGTTTCGGAATCGGCACTGTCGCGTCCAGGAAGTGCTCGAGCGGCGCGGGGCGGAGATGATCGCGGCCTACCAGGCCGGCGCAACGGTCGCGGCCCTCGCGGCCTGTTCTGGGCTCTGCTTCCACACGCTCCGGGCGTACCTGGTCGCCAGGGGAGTGGCGATCCGGAGCCCCCGGCGGCGGACGCGGGAGATCCTCCAGACTCACGGCGCAGAACTGGCCGCAGCCTACGAATCCGGCGCAACGATCAAGGGCCTCGCGGACCGTTACGCGATCAACCACAGCGCGATCCGTGCGTTGCTGATCGCCAGGGGAGTCCCGCTCCGCCACGACCCCGGAAAGTACCCGCGGAGGAGCAGGGCCGGCAGGGGATGATCGAGGGCCCGATCACGTTCAGGCTCGACCCGCACCTCAAGGCGCGGATTCGAGGGCTGGTGGCCGCGGGCGAGTTCCGGACCGTGAGCGACTTCATGAACCAGGCGGTCCTGCTGAAGTTCGAGTTCGAACGGATTCCCGTCAACAGCAGGGCGATCGGCGGCGACCCGCTCGACCGATACTTCGACTCGCCGCGAGGGCGCAAGCGGCTCCGGGATGCGGTGCAGGAGGCGATGGGCAGATGACGACGGAACGGATGGCTGCTCTTCTCGGCGCTGCTCGAGCTCGCAAAGGGGGTTTGAGGCCATGAGGCTCCTCTCTGAACCTGGGACTGTGCGGGGCCGTGCGGAGCGGCCCGGAGCCGATCTAGCAGCCCGGCTCGAGCCGGCGCCGGTGGAGTCACAGTCGTCGCACACGGTGGGGGCGAGAGCGGCGAAGCGGACGTTGTGTGCCGCCTCAGTATGCACCTGACGAAGGAACACGCCACCGTGTGTCTTATCGATTGAGAAAGGCAAGGTCACTCCGGAAGCAGAACAATGGATCCATCCGGTTCACCAATCCGATATTACGCCCACACAACGCCCGATCCCACGAAAGAGGACTGGCAACCCCTCCAGGAGCACCTTCAGAATGTCGCGGATCTCGCAGGCGAACATGCATCGGCTTTCGGGGCCCGGGAGTGGGGCGCCGCGGCGGGCCTCCTCCACGACCTTGGTAAGTATTCCAGTGAGTTCCAGAAACGGCTCGAGGGCGCCCCCGAAAGGGTCGACCACTCAACCGGCGGCGCGCTGGAGGCGCGGAACCGGATTCGCGGTCAGAGCCGTCCCCTGGAATACGCGGTGGCGGGCCATCACGGCGGCCTGACGGACTTCTTTGGCCTTCGGGGGCTCGACGAGCGGCTGCAGAACGCCACGGATCTGCCCGATTATTCTACCTACCGCTCGGAGATCGAGATTCCACCGCGGTTGCCCGTCTCGTCCGCGTTGAGAACCATCCTCACGGCTTCACCCTTCTCAAGGGCGTTCTTCATACGCATGCTCTATTCATGCCTCGTCGACGCCGATTCGCTCGATACCGAGCAGTTCGCCGACCCCGAGAGAGCTGCGGTGCGGGGGGCCTACGACCCGGTCGATCGTCTCGCCGACGCCTTCTTCCGCGACATGGATGCCCTGACCGGATCGGCGGCGCCGACCCCGATCAACATGCTGCGCCAGCGGATCTACGATGAATGCATTGATCTGGCCGAGCAGCCCCCCGGCCTCTTCACCCTGACCGTGCCCACCGGCGGGGGCAAGACTCGTGCCTCACTGGCGTTCGCATTGCGCCATATGCAACGGCACGACCTCCGGCAGGTCGTTTACGTCCTGCCCTATACGAGCATCATCGAACAGAACGCGAAGGTCTTCCGGGGCATCCTCGGCGCCGGTAACGTCCTCGAACACCACAGCAACTTCGACCCCCGGTCCGAGGGAGAGGTCGACGACTCGGCCAGGGAACTGAGCACGATCGTGGCCGAGAACTGGGATGTCCCCGTCACCGTGACGACGAACGTGCAGTTCTTCGAATCGCTTTTTTCCAACAAACGGTCGCGGTGCAGGAAGATCCACCGCCTCGCGCGGAGCGTGATCATCCTCGACGAAGCGCAGATGCTGCCCACCCCGTTTCTCCGGCCCTGCCTGGAGGCCGTCGTGGAACTCGTCAGGCATTACGATGCCACCGTGGTGCTCTGCACGGCTACCCAACCGAGGATCGCGGGGCTTATCAGCGGTTCCGTCGCCGCGACGGAGATCATGAGTGCGCCGTCGACCCTGTACGAGCAGTTCCGCCGCGTCCGGACGACCAGCCTCGGCCCCCTGGCCGACGAATCGCTCATCCTCCGGCTGTCCCGGCACCCCCAGGTTCTCTGCGTCGTCAACCGGAAGGCACACGCGAGCCACCTTTTCGACGCGCTGGCAGCACGCTGTCATGCCAGACAGAGGAGGAGATCCGGGAAGTTCCGCCGCCGTGGGTGGCGGGTGAAGGCCGGGCGCGAGGTTGTCTTCCACCTGACGGCGAACATGTGCCCGGTCCATCGGCGACGGGTCCTGGCCATCATCCGGCGCCGGCTCGACCGCGGCAGTCCATGCCGCGTGGTCTCGACCCAGCTGATCGAGGCGGGGGTCGACATCGACTTTCCGGTTGTCTACCGTTCGATGGCCGGAATCGACTCCATCGCCCAGGCTGCCGGGCGCTGCAACCGCGAGGGCAGGCTCCCGGTGCCCGGACGGGTGTTCGTCTTCACGTCCACCGAGGCGCACGGCAGGGCTCCCGGGTGGTTGAGCCGGACGGCGGAGATCGGCTCGATGGTGATGGGCCGCCACGACGACCCGCTCTCCCTCGAGGCGGTCGCGGATTACTTCGAGACGCTCTACGCGTTCGAGCAGGGAGACCGGAGCGGCCTTGACAAGAAGGAGATCATGGAGAAGCTTCGCGGCTCCCGGCAGGACCCGCTCGCCTTCCCCTTCAAGGAGGTGGCCGACACATTCCGCCTGATCGACGGAACCCGGGACGTGATCATTCCGTACGACGACGAGGCGCGGCGCGCTATCGCTCTGCTTGAGTCGGGGATCATCTCACGGGGCATCCTCCGCAGTCTGCAGGGATACACCGTGTCGATCTACCCCCACACGCTGAAGCGGCTCGAAGATGCAGGGGCCGTCCATTATAATAACGACAGGTTTATCGTCCTGAATGGGTCAGGATGGTATTCAGAGAGTAAAGGATTAGAGGTGAGAGATGAGCAATACAACGGTCTGCTCCTGGTCGATGACTAGGAGTGGGTAGAACATGGGATTTGGAATTGCGCTCAGGGTCCGCGGCGACTACGCCTGTTTTACGCGACCCGAGATGAAGGCCGAACGGGTGAGTTACGATGTCATCACCCCTTCGGCGGCCCGAGGCATCCTCGAGGCGATCTTCTGGAAGCCGGCGATTGTCTGGCGAATCGACCGAATCCACGTATTGAACCAGATCCGGTTCGATTCGGTCCGCCGAAACGAGGTATCGAGCAAGGTGTCAACAAGGAATGTTATGCAGGCCATGCGCGGGGGAGAGGTCGTCCTCGGACTCGACGCAAGCGACAGTCGAGAGCGGGTCCAGCGGGCGTCGTACCTGCTGCGCGACGTGGACTACGTGATCGAGGCGCATTTCGACCTGACCGATCGGGCCGGTCCCGGGGACACGGAGGAGAAACACTCCAACATGGCCCTTCGCCGGATGCGGAAAGGCCAGTGCTTCCACCAGCCGTATCTCGGCTGCCGCGAGTTCCCGCTCCGGTTCGAGCTGGTCGAAGGCGAGATCCCGCCGTCGTTTTACGCGGGCACGACCGTCGACCTGGGGTTCATGCTCCACGACATCGATTTCTCCAGCGACAAGAGATCCGTCTTCTACCGTGCGATGATGCGTGACGGCGTCATCGACTGTGCCGAATGCCTGCAGGCGGGGGAAGCAGCGTGATACTGGAATCGCTCTGCAATGTCTATGACGTCCTGGTGAACGAGGACGCGCAGGCTCCGGCGCCGTACGGGTTCAGCCGGGTCGGAGTCTCGTTCGCCCTCGTGATCTCTCCCGACGGGGTGCTGACGAACATCGTCGACCTCCGTTCCGGCGAGAGCCGGCGACCGCAGGAACAGGAGGTCCCGTTTCAGAGGTCGCGCACGAGCGGGGTGTTCCCGTTCTTCCTCTGCGACAAGGCGGAGTACGTCTTCGGGATCCAGCGGATCAAGATCAAGGATCGGGGGGGCCGGTCGTCGAAGAAAGGCGAGGGCGACACGATCCTCCGTGAAGACGAGAAAGGGCTCGTCGTGGTCTCCCGCCGGTCCCGGGAGTCGTTCTCCGCGTTCCGCAGCCTGCAGCACGCTCTCCTGGACCGCTCCGACGAACCGGGGGTGCGGGCGTTCCTGGCCTTCCTCGACTCGTGGAACCCCGAAAAGGCATTGGATCAGCCCAAGGTTCGCGAATACCAGGAAGATCTGCTCTCCGGCGGGCGATGCGTCTTCCGAGTCGGGGACACCTATCTTCACGGAATTCCCGAGGTCCAGAAGATCTGGAGAGAGTCGCTGTCATGCGAATCCGGGGAGTCTCGTATCGCCCAGTGCCTGATCAGCGGATCGGTCGCTCCGATCTCCAGGACGCATCAGGCGATCAAGGGTGTCATCGGGGCCCAGCCGTCGGGGGCCTCGCTGGTCAGCTTCAACGAGCAGGCCTTCTGTTCGTACGACAGGGAGCAGAGCTACAACGCCCCCGTCAGCGAGGAGTGCGAGTTCAAGTACACGACGGCACTCAACCAGCTGATCGCGTCGCCAGACCATCGCATTCGGATCGGCGATGCAACCACGGTCTTCTGGGCGCAGACGGGTGACCGATCGACCGAGGCGATCATCGCCGGCCTCCTCGATCCGCCGGAAGACACTACCGGGGACGGTGCGACCGAGGAGACATCACCGGAGCCCGGGAAACAGGTCATCGACGATCGAGAGCTGGCACGTATCCGGGACATCCTCACCATTGTCCGGAGCGGCTCGGGGATCCGCCGTAGCGACATCGTGCCCGACCCTGAGACGCGGTGCTTCATCCTGGGCCTGGCGCCCAACAATGCACGCCTGGCGATCCGGTACTGGCACCAGGACTCCTTCGGCAACCTGGTGACCAACCTGGCCCGGCACCACCTCGATCTGGAGGTCGTCCGCCGAAGTTTGGAACCCGAGATCCTCCCGGTCCGTCGCATCCTGTTCGAGACCGTGCCGAGGAATGCAGAACGAAAGGATCCGCCGCCCGGGATGTCCGGACAGCTGATGCGGGCGGTGCTCTACAACACCCCTTACCCGGTCCAGCTGTACATCGCGATCCTGAACCGCATCCGTGCGGACCTGTACCTGAACCGCGTCCGTGCCGGCGTCATCAAGGCATACCTGCTCCGGCTGGCGAGGGCCAATCCCGGGGTAGCAGGAATTCAAGAGGAGATGATCACCGTGAGTCTGAATGAGACAAGTCCGAACGTCCCGTACCGGCTTGGCCGGCTGTTCGCCGTCCTGGAGAAGGCGCAGGGCGATGCCAACCGCGACCGCGAGGTCGGGAGCACGATCAAGAACAGGTACTTCGCGAGCGCGTCCGCCACGCCGGCCGTGGTCTTCCCGCCGCTGATCAAGCTCGCCCAACACCACATCGCGAAGTCCGACTGGGGATGGAAGACCACCCAGCAGATGGAGGAGATCCTGTCAGGGGTCGATGCGTTCCCCGCGTGGCTCGGCCTCGAGGAGCAGGGGATGTTCATGCTCGGGTACTATCACCAGCGCCGCGCGCTGTTCACGAGGAGAGACGAGAAGAAGGAAGAGGTGACTGCAGATGAGTGAGCCTATCAAGAACCGGTACGAGTTTGTATTGCTGTTTGACGTCGAGAACGGAAACCCCAACGGGGACCCCGACATGGGGAACATGCCCCGGATCGACCCCCAGACGGGCCACGGGATCGTGACCGATGTCTGCCTGAAACGGAAGGTCCGGGACTATGTCGAGATGGTGAAAGAGGACAAGGAAGGCTACGAGATCTACGTGAAGTCGGGGGCCGTCCTGAACGCGCAGCACCGGCGCGCCTACGACGCGCTCAAGGTTCCGCAGGTCGACAAGAAACTCACCGATCCCGCGGTCACACAATGGATGACCGATCACTTCTACGACATCCGGGCGTTCGGGGCGGTCATGACGACCGGCGTGAACTGCGGCCAGGTGCGGGGCCCCGTGCAGGTCGCGTTCGCTCGGAGCATCGACCCGATCTACCAGAATGAGGTGACGCTGACCCGGTGCGCGGTGACCAAGGAGGGCGAGACCAAGGACCGGGAGATGGGCAAGAAGCAGGTCGTGCCCTACGCCCTCTACCGCGCCGATGGCTACGTCTCGGCGAACCTCGCCAGGAAGTCCACGGGCTTCTCCGAGGACGACCTCGAGCTCCTCTGGACATCCCTTGTCAACATGTTCGAGCACGACCATTCGGCGGCGAGGGGCAAGATGTCGGCCCGGAAACTCCTGGTCTTCAAGCACGAGAACGAGCTCGGCTGCTGCCAGGCGCACGCGCTCTTCGACAAGGTGACGGTGAAATCTCTCGCCGGCGACCGGCCCGCACGCTCGTACGACGACTACGAGGTGACGATCGACCGGGAGATGCCGCGGGGAGTCGAGCTGATCGAGAAGGTATGAGTGGGGCAGGGTATGCCGACGACGAGCTCCTGCCGTTGTCCGGCATCCAGCACTTCCATTTTTGTCCGCGGCAGTGGGCGTTGATCCATGTCGAGCGGCAGTGGGCCGACGACCGGCGGACGGCGGAGGGGCTCCTTATCCACGAGCGAGCGGACGACCCGTTCCTCACGGAGGCCCGGGGAGAGGTGGTCGTGACGCGGGCGGTGCCGCTCCTCTCCCGGTCGCTCGGGCTCCGGGGGGTCGCCGACGTGGTGGAGTACATCCGTTCCTCCGACGGCGTCGCGCTCGTCGGCCGGGATGGACGGTGGGCCGTCAGGCCGGTGGAGTATAAGCGGGGGAAGCCCAAGCCGGACGAGCGCGACGAGGTGCAGGTCTGCGCCCAGGCGATCTGCCTGGAGGAGCAGCTCGGCTGCCGCATCGAGGCGGGAGACCTGTACTATCACGAACCCCGCCGCCGGCACTCGGTCGCGCTGACCGGCGAGCTCCGGGCGACCGTGGCCGCTCTCGCCCGGGAGATGCACGCGATCTACCGGGCGGGGGCGACGCCGCCGGCGACCGCCGACGCCCGGCGGTGCACGCACTGTTCTCTTCGCGACCTCTGCATGCCGGGGTTGACGCGGAAGCGAGCGTCGGTCCGGGGCTACATCCGGCGCCACGTACAGAGCACGATTTCGGAGGCAGACTCGCTCGCCTCCATGCCGGGCACAACGAGGGAGATTTTGTGAGGAAGCTGCTGAATACGCTCTACGTGGTGACGCCGGAATCGTACCTCGGGCGCGAGGGAGAGAACGTGGTGGTGTCCGTCCGGGACACGGAGAAGGCCCGGGTCCCGGTCCACAACCTCGAGGGGATCGTCTGTTTCGGCTATTACGGGGCGAGCCCGGAGGTCTTGCGGCTCTGCACGGAGAATGGCGTCGGCCTCTCCTTCATGACGCCGACCGGTCGGTTCCTGGCACGGGTGCAGGGCCGGTTCAGAGGGAACGTGCTTTTACGCCGGGAGCAGTACCGGATGGCCGACGATGAAGGACGGTCATTGCCGATCGCCCGATCGTTCATAACGGGCAAGGTCGTGAACTGCATGACGGTGCTGCGCCGGGGGATCCGGGACCACGACGGTGCCGTGGACTGCGCCGGGCTCCGGTCCGCCGACCGATGGCTTGCCGGCGCGCTCGAAGCGATCGGGGAGTGCACGGATCTCGGAGCGCTCCGCGGAGTCGAGGGGACCTGCGCGAAGTGCTACTTCGGCGCGTTCGACGACCTGATCCTGCAGCAGAAGGAGGTGTTCTTTCTGCGTGACCGAAACAGACGCCCTCCTCTGGACCCGATGAACGCCATGCTCTCGTTCTTCTACACGCTGCTCGCGCACGATGTCGAGTCGGCGCTGGAGTCGGTCGGGCTCGATCCGTACGTCGGATTCTTCCACACGGACCGCCCGGGCCGCCCGAGCCTGGCCCTCGACCTGATGGAGGAACTGCGGCCATATCTCGCGGATCGCCTCGCGCTGAGCCTTGTGAACCTGCGGCAGGTGAACGCGCGGGACTTCGCGCTCAAGGAGAACGGCAGTGTTTTGTTGAATGAGAAGGGAAGGAAGGAGGTACTGGGGGCGTGGCAGAAGCGGAAGCGGGAGGAGATCATGCATCCGTACCTGCGTGAGAAGATTCCGATCGGCCTGCTGCCGTATGTTCAGGCGCTGCTCCTGGCCCGCTTCGTCAGAGGCGACCTCGACGGGTATCCCCCGTACTTCATGAATTAGCGGTGTCGAGATGATGGTGCTGGTCACGTACGACGTGAACACCGAGACAGTGGAAGGGCGGCGGCGGCTCCGGACTGTTGCGAAGATCTGCAAGAACTACGGCCAGCGGGTCCAGAACTCGGTCTTCGAATGCCTCGTGGAGCCGGCGCAGTTCGTCCGATTGAAAGACAGACTGCTCGAGGTGATGGACCCGGAGTGCGACAGCATCCGGTTCTATTTCCTGGGCAGCAACTGGAAGCGGCGCGTCGAGCATTTCGGGGCCAAGGAGGGCTACGACCCGGAAGGCGTATTAATCACCTGATCGCGCGAACCGGGAGCGATCACGATTTCGCCGGGAGGTTCGCAGAGAACTCAGCGAGATCGAAATAAAGGTATGGGCCACCTTGCACGAGAACAGCTGGCACAGCCGAAGGAATGCCGAACGGTTTATATTTGTCCCGGTTTGTCGTAGATAAGGATCGCAGTCGCGCCCTTTACGGGCGCGTGGATTGAAACTTTCTTCTGCAACTCGGCGAACATCCAGTCGCCGATTGGTCGCGCCCTTTACGGGCGCGTGGATTGAAACTTCGGCGCCTCAGGCGCGGCTGTGGTCACCGACACCGTCGCGCCCTTTACGGGCGCGTGGATTGAAACTCGATCGTCGCTCGGGACGAGACCCGGGCGGGCCTGACCTCCGCGGTCGCGCCCTTTACGGGCGCGTGGATTGAAACGGTTCGGGCACCTCTCGCAGCACCAGCAGGTCCCGTCGCGCCCTTTACGGGCGCGTGGATTGAAACATTTCTCTGCAATTTGTCATAATCTACTCGCGCTCCGTCGCGCCCTTTACGGGCGCGTGGATTGAAACAAGGACGCGCACCTCGACATCATCGCCTCGACCTCCGTCGCGCCCTTTACGGGCGCGTGGATTGAAACAAGAAGTATAACCCGCCGAACGGGTGGGGCGATTACGAGTCGCGCCCTTTACGGGCGCGTGGATTGAAACTCCTCCAGGCCGAACGCCAGTCGGCCGAGCTCACGGTCGCGCCCTTTACGGGCGCGTGGATTGAAACCGATCAGGCCAACCGCCGAGATGAACCCGGCGACCTGTCGCGCCCTTTACGGGCGCGTGGATTGAAACCTCATCGGGAGCGACATCCCCGAGTACCGGAGCAGTCGCGCCCTTTACGGGCGCGTGGATTGAAACCACTTCGTCACCGGCACGATCGTGTCCGGCGCGCTCGTCGCGCCCTTTACGGGCGCGTGGATTGAAACTCGAAACGTTTGGGGAGATCGACATCGACCCGTGTCGCGCCCTTTACGGGCGCGTGGATTGAAACGCCGCCGGTGCCCCAGGCGATCCCGCCTGTCTTGTCGCGCCCTTTACGGGCGCGTGGATTGAAACAAGACGACTGCGCTCTCGATGGGCGCGCCGGCAGAGTCGCGCCCTTTACGGGCGCGTGGATTGAAACTCCTCCCCGCTAGTTAGCCTCTCAGGGGAGATATTGTCGCGCCCTTTACGGGCGCGTGGATTGAAACCGTGCCGTCAGCGATCGCGCTCGAGCATGACTGCGTCGCGCCCTTTACGGGCGCGTGGATTGAAACCTTGTGTTCGGTGTCGATCGCGTCTCTGCCGGCCAGGTCGCGCCCTTTACGGGCGCGTGGATTGAAACAATTACTGACGACATGGCTCCGTCACTGAGCATGGGTCGCGCCCTTTACGGGCGCGTGGATTGAAACCTCAGAGGTCATGCTCTCCCCCGGGGCCATCCCCGTCGCGCCCTTTACGGGCGCGTGGATTGAAACTTACGATCCCGTGGCGGGCCGGGATGCAGCGTGACGTCGCGCCCTTTACGGGCGCGTGGATTGAAACCGAATCGCATTGATCTGGTCCCAGGAGATCCCGTAGTCGCGCCCTTTACGGGCGCGTGGATTGAAACTATCAGATCGGCCCGCTTGAGCGTCGCGAGAACGGAGAGTCGCGCCCTTTACGGGCGCGTGGATTGAAACGAAGCACCTCGAGACCTACGGCAGCTACTTCCTCGTCGCGCCCTTTACGGGCGCGTGGATTGAAACGCTCTACCAGGATCGCAGCATAGGCATTGATAGCGTCGCGCCCTTTACGGGCGCGTGGATTGAAACTAATGAAGGGACTGCGCGAAACGTTCCCGCGCTTCAAGTCGCGCCCTTTACGGGCGCGTGGATTGAAACAGAGTCAGGCCGTGCCCGCCGCAACTTTGGGTAGAGTCGCGCCCTTTACGGGCGCGTGGATTGAAACTGATTTGTTCCGGAACTGCCATCGATTCGATCGGGTCGCGCCCTTTACGGGCGCGTGGATTGAAACGGCGTGACCCTCATCAGCGTACCGCACGATTGGCTGTCGCGCCCTTTACGGGCGCGTGGATTGAAACTTCAGGGTCGCCTCGATCTGCGCGCCGTGGCCGCCGTGTCGCGCCCTTTACGGGCGCGTGGATTGAAACTATCTCGGCACGATGGCCGCGAACGGCTCCCTGTTGGTCGCGCCCTTTACGGGCGCGTGGATTGAAACCAGCAGAGGACGATGAGCTTCGACCCTGAGAACCAGTCGCGCCCTTTACGGGCGCGTGGATTGAAACTGAAATCCGCCACCGTGATAACGTCGCTCTCTAAGTCGCGCCCTTTACGGGCGCGTGGATTGAAACAGAGGAGTAGTTGTAGTATACGATCTCCCCGTTCCCCGGGTCGCGCCCTTTACGGGCGCGTGGATTGAAACAGACCGTGGGATGCATCACCTCTTACCAATGCCTTTAGGTCGCGCCCTTTACGGGCGCGTGGATTGAAACGAGTACTGGGCGCCCTGCAGGCCGTCGAGCGTGTCGGTCGCGCCCTTTACGGGCGCGTGGATTGAAACCAAGGCAAAACAGCCACAGGTTAGGGTATATTGCACCGTCGCGCCCTTTACGGGCGCGTGGATTGAAACTCCTCCGGCACGGGGACCGGTAGGCGTGCTCGAGCGTCGCGCCCTTTACGGGCGCGTGGATTGAAACCATGAGAGGAGACTATCCCTTAAGTGAGGGATTCAGTCGCGCCCTTCACGGGCGCGTGGATTGAAACCACATGCTGAAGACCACGGAGTTTCCGAGGCCGTTTCGAGTCGCGCCCTTCACGGGCGCGTGGATTGAAACCAGGGAGGAGCCGTCTTTGAGCGCCCTGGTATAGTAGAGTCGCGCCCTTCACGGGCGCGTGGATTGAAACATGGCCTCTACCATCGTCTCGCGGATGATGATGCCGGTCGCGCCCTTCACGGGCGCGTGGATTGAAACAGGGTCGGGTTAGGGGGTCGCCCGACCATAACCCAGTCGCGCCCTTCACGGGCGCGTGGATTGAAACTCCTATAACCCCATCGGCAGGGTCGATATCCGGCGGATGTATCAGTCGGGTCGCGCCCTTCACGGGCGCGTGGATTGAAACCTGAACCTGCCGGGAGGGGCTCGCTACCAGATGTGGATGTCGCGCCCTTCACGGGCGCGTGGATTGAAACTATCAGGTCGGCCCGCTTGAGCGTCGCGAGAACGGGTCGCGCCCTTCACGGGCGCGTGGATTGAAACAAGAAGAACGGGAGGACCTGGCGGGGGATCAAGTACAGTCGCGCCCTTCACGGGCGCGTGGATTGAAACTCGCGGCTGGAGATAACCCGGACGGTGCAGGACAAGTCGCGCCCTTCACGGGCGCGTGGATTGAAACAGGGTTACCTTTGCGATCTCGACAAATTTGGTAAGTCGCGCCCTTCACGGGCGCGTGGATTGAAACTGTGTTGGGCTGCGTGTGCCTCTCGTTGTGTCTCGTCGCGCCCTTCACGGGCGCGTGGATTGAAACAGCAGCACTGGCTATCAACAACCGACTATCGCATATGTCGCGCCCTTCACGGGCGCGTGGATTGAAACTACGGCCGGGAGACTCCTCGACGGCGTGAAGGCCGGGTCGCGCCCTTCACGGGCGCGCGGATTGAAACAGTAATTTTATATACAGTTTTATATCGGCGTCCCGGTCGCGCCCTTCATGGGCGCGTGGATTGAAACACCGGAAGGCCACCGATGGAATATCTTCGGTCAGGTCGCGCCCTTCATGGGCGCGTGGATTGAAACCAGAGGATGCCCTTGACCTGGCGATCGGTGGGGGTCGCGCCCTTCATGGGCGCGTGGATTGAAACGTCCCGGTCGAGCCGCTGGCGTTCGGGGCTGGGCAGGTCGCGCCCTTCATGGGCGCGTGGATTGAAACTTGCACTCGGTCGCGAAGGGCCAAGCCCTCCGAGTCGCGCCCTTCATGGGCGCGTGGATTGAAACTACTTCGACGGCGCCTGGCACCGGATCGGGCATGCGTCGCGCCCTTTACGGGCGCGTGGATTGAAACCGCGAGGGCGGCGTCTACGCCCGGGTCCTGCCGTTGTCGCGCCCTTCATGGGCGCGTGGATTGAAACTGCATCTGCGCCGCCCACTGGTAGTCGAGCATGGCATCGCGCCCTTCATGGGCGCGGTGACGGACGTGCGATGAGCAAGGGGAGATCTGCCGGGCAGTAGGCTTCTCCGAAAGAGAGCATGGCCCTATCACATCCTTGATAGGCACCTGGCGATATCATGTACCGGGACTGTCATCCTGTTCCTTGCGAGTCGCATCGTCACCTGGTGCGTGGATTGAAACAGAGATGAAAGCATTAGACTTTCAGGACTTTTTTTCACCGTCCCCCATACGTACGTAAAATTACGCCATAGTAGTACCCAAAACCTCGACCCGGCGTCTCTTCCATGATCGAGATCAGCCGATCCCACCGTAACCGTCGATAGGATAAGAGAGACGGAACGGAGCGGCGTCCTCCCCGGAGGCCAATCCTGGAAGTGGCACAGCGGCAACGGCGGGGCCCCTTTTTCTTGAACGCGAACCGTTCGACGAATGTTTTTCCTGTTAATGCGCTGCATAGGAAATTGGCGCATTGCGCCTGGAGCAACAATGGCAGATTTCGTTCAGAAATCGGTAACCCGGTCGGCGGCCCGCGTGCTCGCGGCCCCGATCGAGGACGCCGCGACGTTCGACGCGATCGTCGCGGGGGTGATCTCGGGCAACCCGTTCGGGTGCACCTCGTATCAGTACGGATCGGAGACACATCCGGCCGTGGAGAAAACGAAAGAACGGTACACGGCAAAGATCGCGTACCAGGACATGGAGGCGAAGAGCGTCGGGCTCGTCTCGGCGCAGTCGCCCTCGCTCGCGGCGTACACCGCGAACGTGACCGCGATCCTCGCGAACACAGCGGTCGCCACCGCCATGGGCGGGACGGCTGTTCACGCCCTGGAGGACGACACCTTCTCGGCCACGCTCAAGTGCCACGCGGCGACCGGCGAGATCTTCACGCTCACGCTCTCGCGGACGGCGGTCACGCTCGCATCCTACGAGGACGACGCGATCCGCGCCGCGGTCGAGATCTGGGCCGACACCGTGCCGGCGCTCGCGTGAGCGCCTCTTACCTCATCAGGATTGTGATCAGTGCCGGCGGGTCTGGAGCGGCCCGCCGGATCAGCCGGATCGTTGGGTCACGGGGCCGATATCGGCCCCTTTTTTCCGGATTTGAACCGGGATGAGTGGCTCCGGGCCGAGGGACAGGATCTGTCAGGCCAGCTCCTTTCTCATTTTTACCATGAACTAGCGGTATAAATTTTTCATCAAGCGATAAATAAATTTAAAAAAATGTAAAACGCTCGCGGCCCCTCTTTGGGCACAGGTTTCGTGTCGGAGGAGTGCCTGTGCGCACGTATTGCGGCAAGCCGATCATTCAGGGATTCTCAAATATCGCTTCCCGACCCTGCCGTCATCCGGAAAGACCGTCACCCGGTCATGAGTCATTTTTCTCGAGACCGGGCGGCAGGCCGGACCGCAACCGGGACGTTGTCCGACCCTTGCCCTGCAGTCGAGGCCTCGACCTGCCAAATCTCCGGCATCGAGAACGTCGCCTGTACGGGATGCGAGACGATTGCCCCTCGTCCGGATCGGTCCGGGAAGCCGCTCGTTCGTCTCTACCACCTCCGCTTCAGCCCCGCGATCAGCGGTTCGACCTTTTTCGCGGGGGCCATGGAGACGACAATCACTCCGCCCCATCGCGGGGGCGCATGTCGAGGACTGCGAAGAGTTCTTCGCACGGGAGAGGGGGGGACCGAACGGCCGTGACCTTGGCCTCGCGCCGAAGGCGCCGTCGGGAGAGGGAGGTTTGCGGCTCCGCGGGCCGGCAGGGGGCGAACGCGATGTTGATCGCCGCGTTCACATCGGCATGTGCGACGAGACCGCAGGCGGGGCACTCGAACCGCTTCCTATGTCGGTGCCCGACCGCACCGCAGCGATGACAGCGCTTCGAGGTCGCGGTGGGATCGACGAAGAGGACGGGCACCCCCGCCCGTCGCGCCCGGGCTTCTACCATCTGCTGCACCCGGAAGAACGGGCGGATCGTGTCGCCCAGCTTCTGCCGTGGACGACGGGAGAAGAGTCGTTCGAACTTGATGCCGCACGTGAGCCGGCGGGCGACGCGAACAATCTCGCGCGAAACCGTCAGGCAGATCGCCTTCTCGATGGCCCGGAGCCGATTCCGAAGCCTGGCAAGCCGACGGCCGTGGCCTCGGCCGACGAACTCCCCGGGACGGAGAGACGGGAGGGATGAGGCCTGGCCGAGGCGAAGAACAAAACCCGTCACGGGTTCGGCGAGGACCGCGAGATGGCCGGTCGTGTTCAGGTCCACGCCGACCCAGCGGCCTGAAAGGCACGGAGCAGGAATCGTCTCATCCCCTCGGGATAGAGAAGCGTTCGCATGGCGGACTGAATGTCGCTCGACTGCGTTGCCACATATATGTAAATTGGCGCCATAGGTATATATTTTTCTTAAAAGAATTGGGTTTTGGAGAAAAGAAAATATTTATCTCCCCGCAGACCCGAACCATATTCGGCCTTCGGCGGACAGCGGTCGACCTACCGGGGCCATTCTCCATCCAACCCCTTACGACTGAGACCGGGGCGGCCGGGAGGGAACCCCCTCCCACCGGCGCCCGTATCGCCCTTCACCCGATTCTCCCCACCCTCGTTGCCGTCGATCAAGGTGGGCGCACGCCACAGCTGGATATCGGGCCCCCACGATCATCGGTACGGTTGCACAGGCCCGATTCCCCCGAAGGATGAAGACGGAGCGGACCCGGCCGACAACGAGGCGCATGATGGGGGCGAACCGCCCCGCACCATAGACATACGTCCGCCCCGATGATTGGCTGCGTCAGCTCCCTTCCATGACCCGGCGGAGCATCCGGACCAGGCCCTCGATCCGGTACGGTTTGGGCAGCACGTCCACGAACCCGAATCTGCGGTGGTCGGCCATCACCGGCGCGTCCGAGTACCCGCTCGATACGATCACCCGGGCGCACGGGTCGAGGGCCAGGATCTGCCGCGTCGCCTCCAGCCCGCCCATCCTCCCCGGGACGGTCAGGTCCATCACGACCGCGTCGAACGGTGCCCCCGCCACGAGGGCCTCCCGGTAGCGTTCGATCGCCCCGGCGCCGTCCTCGGTCATGACGACCGCATAGCCGCGCCGGCCGAGAAGCGGCCCTATCGTCGAGAGGATCCCGGGGTCGTCGTCCATCAGCAGGACCCGATCCCCACCCGTCGCTTCAGGCCGCTCGTCGGCCATCACCGCGTCGGGCGCCCCGCCCGACCGCGGCAGATAGATCGAAAACTTCGTTCCGACCCCTAGCTCGGACGAGACCGTCACGTACCCCCCGTGGCGCCGGACGATCGAGACCACCGAGGCCAGCCCGAGGCCGTTCCCGGCCTCCTTGGTCGTGAAGTACGGCTCGAAGATCCGGGCGAGGTGCTCGCTCGAGATCCCCACCCCCTCGTCCTTCACCCGGCAGCGGACGTACTCGCCGGCCGGCAGCGACCCTTCGGGAGTCGAGAGTGTCACGTTCTCCACGGTCACGGTGATCCGCCCTCCCCCGGGCATGGCCTGGTCGGCATTGAGCACCAGGTTGTTGATCACCTGGGCGATCTGCCCCTCGTCCACGTCCGCCGACCAGAGGGGCTCGTGGAGGTCGACCGAGAGCTTCGACCGCGTCGCCCGGGCCACGAACGCGGCCGTCTCCCGGACCAGCTCCCCGATGGCGGCCGTCCGCTTGACCGGAGCCCCGCCTTTTGCGAAGGTGATCAGCTGCCGCGTGACATCGCGGGCCCGCATCGTCGCCGCTTCCGCGTCCTCGAGGCAGCCGTAGACGGGGTGATCGGGCTCGAGGTCGAGCTTCGCCAGCGCCAGATTTCCCGTGACCGCCGTCAGGATATTGTTGAAGTCGTGCGCGATCCCGCCCGCAAGGACCCCGAGCGACTCGAGGCGCTGGGTCCGGGCCTGCTCCTCTTCGAACCGGAGTCGGTCCGTGATGTCCCGGAAGACGAGCACGGCGCCGAACCGGTGCCGTCCCCCGTCCTCGATCGGCGCGGCGGAGAGGACGATCGGCCGTTCGAGACCGTGCCGATCGAGGAGGCAGAGCCCGTGCGCGTGCTCGACGACCTCGCCCCGAAGGAGCACCTCGTGGACCGGGCTCGGGACGGGCTGATGCCGCACCGCATCGACCAGCCGGAGCACCTCCTCGATCGGGCGCCCGAGGCCCTCCTCGGCCGAGAGGTCGAGCACGGATGCGGCCACGGCATTCATCAGGGCGACCCGCCCGCCGGTGTCGGTCGTGATCACGCCGTCTGCGATCGAGGCGAGGGTGACGGCCAGACGCTCCTTCTCCTCGGCGAGCGAGCGCTCGGCCGCACGACGGACCGCGACCTCTTCTGCGAGCTGTGCCGTCCGCTCGTCCACGAGCTCCTCGAGCCGGTCGCGGTGGCGGGCCAGCTCGGCCCGCGCCCGCTCGCGTTCCGTGACGTCCCGGGCAATGCAGAAGATCCCGATCGGCCGGCGGGTGGCGAGGTCGTACTCGGGCTGGGCCCGGATCTCGATCAGCCGCTCGCCACCGCCACGGACCGTTATCCGGGCCAGGCCGGCGTGATGCCCCTCATGGACGTGCGTGGCCGTCAGCCAGGACCGGACGGTCGACACATAGTCCTCCGCGAAGAGGAGCGAGAGGTCGCTGCCGACGAGCGCCGTCCGATCATACCCCGTCAGGGCCTCGGTCGTCCGGTTGGCGGCCGTGAGCCGACCCGCCGTATCGATGGTGAAGAAGAGGTCGCGCGACTCCTCCACGAGCCGGCCGTACCGCTCCTGGTGCGCCCGTATCAGGGCCTGCGACCTCTCGAGAGAGCCGAGCATGTCGTTGATCCGGGCGGCGACCGAGGCGATCTCGTCGGACCCCTCAAAGGCGATCCGGGAGGAGAGGCGGCCGTCCTGCGTGATCGTGGTGATCCGGGTCGCGAGCACGGCCAGGCGCGACAGGACCGTGCGCTCGAGCAGGAACATGGTCATGCCGCCGAAGACGAGCCCGATCAGGAGGAGGGAGAGGAGGAGGTAACCCAGGCTCGCCTGACCCCGCTGGTAGATCACACGCCCTTCTTCGACCGTCAGCGCGAGGACGGGGGCTCCCGCGAGGTCGGAGAGAAGGCCGTATCCCCGGACGAGCTGGTCGTCGGCCGGCGTCACGACCGCCTCCTCTCCCCCCCTGAGCCGTTCGACGGCCGACGAGAGCGCGGGGGTCAATGCCTTCCCGACGAGCGGCGTGACCGAGAACGGGAGCTGCGTCCGGGCCGAGAGCTGGGCGATCTCGCCCGAGTCGAGGTACCGGCCGAGGATGATCGTGCCGGCCCCCGGACCGTCGCCCGGGATCGCCTGCGCGGCCAGCATCATCGGCCCGGAGTAGAGGTCGATCAGGCCGCTCGCGGACGCACCCTCCCGAGTTCGGTTGGCGAGGCGCGGATGGTCGGCGAGCTGGGTGAGAAGGCTCTTCGGCGTCGGCATCCGGTGGCCGTACTCGAGGTTCACGTACCGGTGGTCGACCACGCGGCCGTCGGCGTCGAGAAGGAGCATGATGTTGATCTCGGATGCCGAGAACCGGCTGTCGGGGAAGGCGCGATCGAGCAGGGCCGTGTCGCGAGTGCGCATGAACGCCGTCAGCTCCGGAGCGCCCCCCCATGCCCCGGCGATCGCCACGATCCGTGCCACCTCGCCGTCGATCGCGCTCGCGGCCCGGCCGACGTCCTGTGCCACCTGCTCCTGCTCGAGGGTCGTGAACCCGCCGCCGACCGAACCGAGCGCGAAGAGGAAGAGGATGAGCGTCAGGGACAGAGAGATGGCCGAGATCGTGATCAGGGTCCGCGTGCGGAGCGAGACGGGGCGGGCGGAGGAGAGCGGGCTGAGACGAGCGACCGTGGGGCGCTGGCGAGCCTCGTCGATCGGACGGGACGCAGGAGAGAGGAACTCCATTAGAATCACTATATTTCAATCAAAACGCAATATTAAAAATATTATCTCAATAACACAGGATCGGAACAAAACGAAAAAATATTCGCTGAAATCGTCAAAAGTGCCCAAAATATAATCAAAATCCATTTTTGAACAGAACATATGGATACGACAAAACTATATTTGAATTTATAATATTGTGGAAACACCTATTAATCAATATTTCCAACCCTCAACCCTGACGGGCAGGAGATCATGAAGGGACGAGAGACAGAGATGACGGATGCGGCCGGGTTGTCGGTGGAGTACCTGATCGTGCTCGTGGTGGCCGTGGCCGGTGCCGCTCTGATCGCGGCCCTGGTCCTGAATCACTACCCACTTGCGCCGTCGGGCACGGCCCCCGACACGGCGAGCCCGGGATACACGATCCGTATCGCCGGTTCGACCACGGTTCAACCCGTCTCGGAGATCCTGGCCGGCATGTTCATGAAGATCGATCCGAAGGCGAAGATCCTGGTCGAGGGCGGGGGCTCGGGGAGCGGGATCCGGCAGGGAGGCGAAGGCACGGTCGAGATCGGAGCGGCATCCCGACCCCTCGAGGCCGGCGAGCGGGCCCGGTACCCCGACCTTCGAGTCCATCAGATCGGCGGAAGCGCCGTCGTGCTGATCGCGAGCCGCGACTATCCGGCAGACAGGGTGACGGCCGACGAGGTGAGGGCCCTGTTCGATAACCGGAGCACGGACCTCTCGGCCCTCCCCGGCGTCGGCCACGTGCAGGCGGCAGTCCAGCGGATCGATCCCTCCGGCACGGAAGAGATCTTCGCCCAGTGGCTCTTCGGATCGTCGACGCCGTCGGTCGATGCTGCGCTCGGGGCCGAAGACCGGGGCGCGGCGGGGACGGTCGAGGCGCTGGCCGCCCCCTCGAACGCGGCCGTACTCGACCTCGTCAAACAGAGCTCGAACGCGATCGGGTTCGTCGACGTCGGCTACGCGGAGGGAGATCCGGGGGTGAGGATCCTCCGGATCGTCGACACGGGCCAGAGCGAGGCCCTGCCCCGAAATACCTCCGCGATCCGCGCGGCGATCCTGGACGAGCTCGCACACCCCGACGGGGGGAACGGAGCATACATCGAGCGGCTCACCAGGCCCCTCGCGTACGTGACGAGCGGCGAGCCCTCACCGCCCGTTGCGCGATTCATCGCGTTCGCCCAGTCGGACGAGGCGGCTTTCGCCTTCGACGAGATCGGGTACTTCTCGATGGCGGAGATCCGCGCCGCCTCCGGGCAACCGGGCGCCCCCACAGAACAGGAGATAGGACAGAGCCCGGCAGAAGGCCATCCATGAGGACGTGACATGATCCGCAATCGTTTCCCCCAGATCCAGCACGGCACCGAACCGACATCCGACCCGGTCGCAATCGTCCGCGTGCGCTACGCCCGGGGAGAGATCACGCGGGAGGAGCTTCGTGAGATGATCGCCGTACTGCAGTCAGAGCCCGTGGCAGCCGGGTTGGTCGGCCGGCGGTCGGATCCCGTCGAACTCATCGCGTGCTGGGCCGGTGACGGACAGCTCCGATATCCGGGAGGTATCGCCGTCGACCCGGCCGGTACCGTGTATGTAGCCGACTCGGACAACGATAGGGTCCTGTCGTTCACGTCGGATGGCTCCCTCATCGGGGCGTGGACCGGTAACAGCCAGTGTGACGGCCGGCTGGCGTATCCGGGAGGTGTCGCCGTGGATGGTGCGGGCATGACGTACGTGGCCGATTCGGACAACGACCGCATCCAGAAGTTCACGGCGATCGGCGCCCCGGTCGCCACCTGGGGCGGCAACGGCGGGGAGCACGGCCGGTTCAGGTATCCCCGCGGTATCGCCGCGGACATGGGAGGGCGGGTGTACGTCGCCGACACCGAGAACCACCGCATCCAGGTCTTCGGGTCGAACGGGAGCTTCCTCTCCGCATGGGGGTGCCGGGGATCGGGAGATGGGGAGTTCAAGTCCCCCCGGGCGATCGCGGTCGACAGCGCGGGCGCCGTATATGTCGCGGACACGAGCAACTTTCGCGTCCAGAAGTTCACATCGGCAGGAGTCTTCGTGGCAGCCTGGGGCAGCCGGGGATCGGGTATCGGACGGTTTTACACCCCTTACGGGATCGCGGTGAGCCGTGACGGCACGGTCTTCGTTGCCGACTCGGGGAACGATCGGATCCAGGCCTTCACACCGAGCGGGGAGTTCGTCACGACGTGGGGCCGATTCGGATCGAACGAAGGGGAGTTCAGCGACCCGCGCGGCGTGGTCGTCGACGATGCGGGCCGGATCTACGTGGCCGATACCGGAAACAACCGGGTCCAGGTCTTCTGCCGGTCCGGGGCCGCGTCGGCCACCTGATGGCCCCCGAGCGGCCTACCCCCCCTTCTCCACGACATCGTTGATCACGGTCTCGGCGATATCTCCCGAGTACTCCGCAAGACGGCGGATCGACTCGGCGATATTCCCGAGCGCGACGGCGGGCCCGGCCGGCATGGAGAGGGCGTGGGCGTGCAGATCCTCGCAGAAGGCCTCTGCCCGGCGCACGTCCTCGATCACCTGGTTTGCCAGCCCCGTCTCGTGCGACAGGAACGAGCGGGCGGCCAGATCGAATACCTCGAGCGAGAAGGCGCTCGCCACGTGCAGCCGGGCGCCCACCCCCGGATCGATCGGGTGATCGGCGAGGGCAGCCGCGTTCGTCGCGATCTTGACGGCGTGGTCCGCTATCCGCTCGACGATCCGCGCGACGATCGCATGGTTCACGATTTCGACGGGCGAGAGACCGGACCGTCGCAACAGCCTCGTATCGCGCATGCCCATGTTCGCCTGCCGGGCGATCAGCCACTGGAGGCGGTCGACGTCCCTGTCCTCCTCGATCACTGCGAGCGCGAGCCGATGGTCCATCTCCTCGACAACCCTGATCGCGTCCTCGTGCATGGCCCGGGTAATCCCGAACATCCGGTTCAGCGTCTTCTCGAACGGCATCTCGCTCGGGTCGAGGAGGTCCTTCACGCGGATCATCGTGTCCGTCTCCTCCATCACCTCCTGGCCGATCGTCATCCGCGTGAAGTCGCGCACGACCGCCCGGGCGAACGAAGAGAGGGGGGAGCTCGAACAGATCACGATCTCGGTGTACCCGGCGATGTAGGTCCCTATCAGGGATCGGAAGAGAAACACGGCGCTCGTGCAGGAGCCGGCGTCGATCGTCCGTACCCGAGAAACCTGATCATCGGAGAGGTTCGCCGATATACGGAGCGTACCGTCCGATTGTGCGGTCACCCGAACCGGATCGTTCTTCCGAAGGTTCGAGGCCGCTATCCACTCCCTGGGGAGCGTCACCACGAACGACGATCCCCCGGTCATCTGTACGCGCCTGATATCCATCGACCCCGATCCTCCCGAGACGGATGGTATCCGGCCCAAAGCACCTTGTAAGTTCTCGCTATTTTTTCAATATATCTCTATATTTTACGTCGAACATCTGTATATCCAACGGGGTGCAATGAAGTCCAAGCACATGTCATCGAATCACACCCAGATCACAATCGCCATGCTGGCGACGGCCGTGGTCCTCATCGGGGCCCTGCTCGTCGCGGGCTGCACCGGCACGGGCGGCTCGGCCACGCCCACCCCCACTGCCGCACCGATCACCACGACCCCGACCACGGCCGTACCGACGACCGCCGATGCGACACAGGTCACGACGGCCGGCACCACGGTCCCTGCAACCGTGACGGCCACGACCACGACAACCGGCGCCTCGTATGTCCCGGGCACATCCACGGGTAAGATCTCCGTGACCGGTTCGACCACGGTCCTGCCGATCGCACAGAAACTCGCCGAGCGGTTCATGGAGCTGAACAGGAACGCCGATGTCCAGATCTCGGGCGGCGGCTCGGGAGTGGGCGTGCAGTCGGCGGGCGAGAAGACCGCGGAGATCGGCATGTCCTCGCGCGAGCTCAAGGACGCGGAGAAGACGAAGTACGCAGCGCTCAAGGCAGTCCCGATGGCCCGTGACGGCATCGTGATGATCGCGCACCCCTCGAACGACATCTCGAGCCTCTCGTTCGACCAGATCCGCAACATCTACACGGGCAAAGCCGCGAACTGGCGGGACGTCGGCGGCAAGGCCCAGCCGATCGTGGTGATCGGCCGCGATTCGGCCTCGGGCACGCGCGAGTTCTTCACCGAGAAGATCATGGGCAAGAACGCGACGACGGCCTCGATGCTCGAGAAGAACTCGAACGGTGCGGTCAAGTCCTCGATCAGTCCGAACCCCGGGGCGATCGGCTACGTCGGTCTCGGATACATCGACAGCACGGTCAAGGCCATCAACCTCTCCGCCAACGGCACCGAGGTGCAGCCCACCACCGAGAACGTGATCAAGGGCACCTACCCGCTCTCCCGCAACCTCTACTTCGTGACGAACGGCGACGCGACCGGCCTTGCGAAGGACTTCATCGACTTCACGCTCAGCACCGAGGGGCAGCAGATCGTCGAGGAGGAGGGGTTCGTCTCGATCACCAGGACGGCATGAGCCGCCCCCTGGACGATCCGCAACCCCCTCTTTCTTCTTTCACCGTATGCCACAGACTTCTCCGGTCGCCGAGGTACCGCGAATGACGACCTGGCGGGCGACGAACAGGGAGTCGGGGATCTCCGGGATCTGGCTCCTGTGCGCACTATTTGCCGTAGTCACCGTCTTTTTCATCCTCCTCTATCTCGTCTGGGACGGCCTCCCGCTCTTCAACGACTACGGGATCTGGCCCTTCCTCGCCGGCACTACCTGGAACCCGACGCTCGAGCCCCCGGCCTTCGGCATTCTCCCCCTGATCGTCGGCACCCTGCTCGTCACGGCCGGAGCGATGGTCTTCGCCGTGCCCCTCTCGATCGCCACGGCCATCTATCTCTCCGAGCTCGCCCCGTACCGGGTGAAGGCCCTGGTCAAGCCGGCGGTCGAACTCCTCGCGGGCATCCCCTCGGTCGTATACGGGTTCTTCGGCCTCGTCGTCCTGGTCGAGTGGCTCCGCGTCACGTTCGACGCGCCCTCGGGCGAGTCGATGCTCGCCGGCTCGATCCTGCTCGGGATCATGGCCCTCCCGACGATCATCTCGGTCTCCGAGGATGCCATTACCAGCGTACCCCGCGAGTTCCGCGAGGGATCGCTGGCCCTCGGGGCCACGAGGTGGCAGACGATCCGGCAGGTGGTCGTGCCGGCCGCGCTCTCCGGCATAACGGCCGCGATCATCCTCGGCATGGGCCGCGCCATCGGCGAGACGATGGCCGTCCTGATGGTGACCGGAAACGCCGCCATCATTCCGTCGCCGATCACGAACGTCCTCTCGCCCGTGCGGACCCTGACGGGGACCCTCGGGATCGAGATGGGCGAGGTGGCGATCGGCTCCCTCCACTACCATGCGCTCTTCGCGGTCGCGACCGTGCTCCTGGTGATCACGCTCGCCGTCAACCTCGGTGCGTCCGCGATCCTCAAGCGCCTGAACGCCCGGGCAACAGGCCGGGCACGGGCAGGCCGCTCCGTCATCGGGGGGATCGCCGGGCATCCCGCGGCCACGGCCGCGCCGGTCGCCCTCGCCGCGCTCCTTGTCGCGGCCGTGGTGGGTTCCGTCGGGGGGCCGTCCTACGCAGGCGCGGCCCTCCTCCTCGTCGTACTCCTGGCCCTTGTCGTCCCGCGCCTCTCGCGGGCACGGAGCCAGCAGCTCGCCTTCTTCCTCCTCTATGCGGCCGTGGCCGCCGTCCTCCTGATCCTCGCGATCATCCTCTTCGACATCGTCTCCAAGGGGCTCCCGGCCATCTCGTGGGAGTTCCTGACCGGTTCGCCGAGAGACCTCGGGCGCGAGGGCGGGATCTTCCCCGCGATCATCGGCACCCTCTGCCTCGTCGCGGGATCGATCGCGTTCGCCCTGCCCTTCGGGGTCGGCGCCGCGATTCATCTCGTCGAGTACCAGCGCGACAACCGCCTGACCCGGACGATCCGCACCGGGGTCGACCTCCTGAACGGTACCCCCTCGATCGTCTTCGGCCTCTTCGGGTTCGCCTTCCTCGTCCTCTTCCTCGGTCTCGGCGTCTCGATGCTCGCGGGCCAGATCACGCTCGGGCTGATGGTGCTGCCGACGATCATCCGGACCACGGAGGAGGCGTTGAAGAACGTCCCCCAGTCCCTGCGCGAAGGCTCCCTCGCCCTCGGGGCGACCCGCTGGCAGACGATCGGCAGGGTCGTCCTGCCGACGGCCGCGGCAGGCATCATCACGGGCACAATCCTCTCGATCGGCCGCGCGGCCGGGGAGACCGCGCCGATCCTCTTCACGGCGGTCGTCTTCTCGCAGCGGTACCTCCCGGACTCGGTCCTCGACCCGGTCATGGCCCTGCCGTACCACCTCTTCATCCTGGCCACGAACGTGCCCGGCTCGGAGACGAACAAGTACGGCACGGCACTCGTCCTGATCATGCTCGTCGTCGCGATCTATGCGGTCGCGATCGCGGTCCGCAACCGATATCACACCACCATGAGGCTGTAGATGGCAACCATATCCGAACCCATCATCGAGACCAGGGGACTCAACCTCCGGTACGGGCCGAGCCAGGCCCTTCGCGATGTCTCTATCTCCGTGCCGGCCCGGCGCGTCACGGCCCTGATCGGGCCCTCGGGCTGCGGCAAGTCCACCCTGCTCCGGTGCTTCAACCGGATGAACGACCTGGTCCCGGACTGCCGCATCGACGGCCTGGTCGCGTACCACGGCGCCGACGTCAACGACCCCGCGTACGACGTGGTGGAGCTCCGGAAGCGAGTGGGCATGGTCTTTCAGAAGCCGAACCCGTTTCCGAAGACGATCTACGAGAACGTCGCCTACGGCCCCCGGGTCCACGGCGAGAAGGATCGGGCGACACTCGACACGATCGTCGAACGCTCGCTCCGGCGGGCCGCACTCTGGGACGAGGTGAAGGGCCGGCTCGAGGACTCCGCCCTCGGACTCTCGGGCGGGCAGCAGCAGCGGCTCTGCATCGCCCGGACCCTCGCGGTCGAGCCGGACGTGATCCTGATGGACGAGCCGTGCTCGGCGCTCGACCCCATCGCGACCGCGAAGATCGAGGACCTGATCAACGACCTCAAGGAGCACTACACCGTGATCATCGTGACCCACAATATGCAGCAGGCCGCCCGTGTCAGCGATTATACGGGGTTCATGTACCTCGGCGAGCTCGTCGAATTCGGCGAGACCCTCCAGGTCTTCGAGGCCCCGACGGAGGAGCTGACAGAGCGCTACATCACCGGGAGGTTCGGATGACCGAGAAGTTCGAGGCCGAGCTCGCCCGCCTCCGCGAGGAGACGCTCGAGATGGGCGTGCTCGCCCGCGGCATGATGGCGGACGCGATCCGGGCCCTGGTCGCCCAGGACCTGTCGCTTGCCGGGTCCGTGAAGGACCGGAAGGCCGAGCTCCGCGACCGGCTCCACAAGGTGGAGGACCGGGCCTACGAGGTCCTGACCCTGTACCAGCCGTTCGCGAAGGACATGCGGACCGTGGTCTCGTGCCTGAAGGTCGCGACGGCGCTCGAACGGATCGGGCGGTACGGCAAGGACATCGCGACGGTCGTCGGCCACCTCGCGGGCACGGCCCCCCTCTCGGGCCTCCTCTCGATCCCGCACATGGCCCGGTCCGCCGAGGCGATGATCGCCGACGCGATCGCCGCGTTCGAGGCCGGCGACCTCGCTGTGTTCGCGGACTTCTCGAGCCGCGACGACCAGGTCGACGCGCTCGGCTACTCGATCTTCCGCGAGTGCGTTACGTACATGCTCGAGGACCCGACGACGATCACGCGCTGCGCGAACTACGTGATGGTCGCCCGGTATCTGGAGCGCTCGGCCGATCACGCCTGCACGATCGCCGAGGCCACGGTCTTCATGGTTACGGGCGAACGTGTCGAGATAAAATAAGTAGAGCCGAGATCGTCCCGACCGGGCATCAGCGGCCGCGACGATACGGCGGCTGGACCCGGGGGACGGACGGCCGCCATCGGTCCATCGCATCGACGGACCTCTCCGGGGACATCCGGGCTCGATCCGCTCCTTCGAGAAAGGGATATTTTTGCAGGTTACCGGGGCAGCCCCGGTCGTACCGATACCGTCGAGATGCGCGTTACCACCCCCCCGCTATCCGACAGACCCGGCGTCGACCTCGAGAAGATCCCGCAGTTCGACCCCTGGTCATGACCGTCTCCGGCCCGGAGAACTGCGATGGCAGCGGGTATATCCGATCCGAGAACGGAGTTTGTTCCGATGGACACGGATACGGCCGACAGAGGCCCACGGGACCGCTCTGCCCGCCGGATGATGTACCATCTCTTCCTCCTCGGGTTCTTCGCGATCTTCTCCACCACCATCTCGAAGAGCCCGGTGTTGCCGCTCTTCTCCCAGGCCCTTGGCGCGGACGACGCCGTTATAGGGCTCATCGGGTTCTTCTCGCCGTTCGCCGGCATCCTGTTCTCCTTTCCAATGGGCGTCCTCTCGGATCATTTCGGCCGCAGGCGACTGCTGGTCGCATCCGGCGTGGTCTTCGCCGTCGCGCCCGTCCTCTATATCCTCATCGGCAGCCCCGTCTGGCTGATCCCGGTCCGGTTCCTGCACGGTACGGCCACGGCCATCCTCGGACCGGTCGTCTCTGCGGCCATCGCGGAACGGTTCCCGACGCAAAGGGGCGAGATGCTCGGGCAGTACTCCTCCGCGACGCTCGTCGGCCGGACCATGGCCCCGCTCGCAGGCGGTTCGCTCATCTCCTTCTTCATCGCGTACCCGGGGCTCGTCCAGTACCAGGTTGTCTACGCCGTCGCGGCCGTTGCAGGCATCCTCGCCCTCATCCTGACTCTGCTCTACCGCGAGGCCGGGGCGGCGCCACTCAATGTGCTTCCGTTCTCCGTCTTTCGCGAGAGTTTCATCACGTTCTTCTCCAACCGCAGGCTGCGGGGGACGGCCTTCGCGGACATGGGGATCTACTTCGCGTTCGGTGCCTTCGAGACCTTCCTTCCGCTCCTGCTCGCCTCGCGAGGAGTCCTCGCGGTCGAGACCGGGATCATCTTCGCGGTCCAAGTCCTGCTCGTCGCCGCGACGAAACCGATCTTCGGCCGGCTCGCGGACCGGGCAGACAAACGCATCCAGATCGTGGTCGGCCTCCTCGTCACCGGGGGGTCCATCGCCCTCTTCCCGTTTGCATCGTCGTTCCTCGCCTTCCTCGGAGTCAGTGCCGTCTTCGGCCTCGGCCAGGCGCTCTCGACCGTGGCTACGAGCGCCTACGTCGCCGAGGTCGCGCAGAAAGAGCACATAGGGGCCTCGATGGGCGCTCTCTCCTCGATCATGGACATCGGCCACTCGACAGGCCCCCTCGCCACGGGGGTCGTCATCGTGGCCGCGGGGTACGCCTGGGGATTCCTCGTGAGCACCATCCTCGCACTCGTCGTCACGCTGGCCTTCGTCGCCTCGGTGATCGAATCCCGTCACCGGCACGAGAGGACGACCTAGCACCGCGGGCAGCCCCCCGTGACTAGCCCTCCCGTTTCGATAGCGCACCCCTCCCCGGCAGCCCTCACCACAAGACCGGTCACCCCCCTGATTCTGGTCGGCGTCGCAGACTCGACCCGCCGGCATTCCTCGAAGGAGGGCCTGCGGCCGTCCGTTCTGTTCCATCCGTGCCGGTGAAAGGCTCGATGGGAATGCCGGAGAAACGCCGCGTGAGGCGCATCGATGCCCTCGCCGGCGGACCACCACGAGCCCCGGGCTGCCGATTCGGGCCGGCCTGTCCAGGAGGTGCCGTCCGAAGACGAGACGCAGCGGATGGGCACCCTATGCGGACTCCCGGTCATGCCGGGATGGTGCCGAAAGTCAGGACGAATACCGTTTCGAAGTGCCTATCGTGTGCGCCCTGCGAACTGCAGTCCGAAACGGGCGCCCCCCTCGTTGCTCACTGCCGCCCCCCTGTCCGTGCTCGCCGTACGCAGGACCATCACCCTGTCGGCCCGTCACCGGAACATAAACGCATAATTTATATACACATAGAAGGAAGAGTGGTTCCGTAAATTATAAATTTTTGAAGATCCCACATCTCTACGCACCAGGCAACAGGTGATCAGATGAGACGAACGGAAATCCACGAACGTGGCGGAATCGGCCGTGCCGCGAGATCCGACGCCCTCGGCTCCTCCGAGAGCGTCCTGATGCGATGGAGGCTGTTCGAAGCATCGGTCCATCAGCTCGACGTCACCCGACCGCTCCAGGGCGGACAGGCCCGGAGCCCCGAACCGGGAGTTGGTCTCGGTGAAGAGGGAGGCTCATCCGGGCTCTCCCGTGCGATGCACCTCCTGCACCTCCACGCATCCTGCAGTGCCGGGGTGCCCGGAGAAGAGATCGGCGATATGACCACCGGGGACCCGTGTCTCCGGCACCACGCAACCTGACGAGGAAGAGAATGGCGCGACAGATCGCAATCTACGGAAAAGGCGGCATTGGCAAGTCGACCACGACCCAGAACACGGTCGCGGCCCTGGCCGAGGCAGGCAAGAAGATCATGGTCGTCGGGTGCGACCCGAAGGCGGACTCCACGAGGCTCCTGCTCCACGGGCTCTGCCAGAAGACCGTGCTCGACACCCTCCGCGACGAGGGCGACGACATCGAGCTCGACGAGATCCTGAAGCCGGGGTTCGGAGAGACCCTCTGTGTCGAGTCGGGCGGCCCCGAGCCGGGCGTGGGTTGCGCAGGCCGGGGGATCATCACCTCGATCAACCTGCTCGAGTCCCTCGGTGCGTACACCGACGACCTCGACTACGTCTTCTACGACGTGCTCGGCGACGTGGTCTGCGGCGGGTTCGCGATGCCGATCCGCGAGGGGAAGGCCGAGGAGATCTACATCGTCGCCTCGGGCGAGTTGATGGCGCTCTACGCGGCCAACAACATCGCGAAGGGGATCCGGAAGTACGCCACGAACGGAAAGGTGAGGCTCGGCGGCATCATCTGCAACAGCCGCAAGGTCGACAACGAGCTCGCCCTCCTCACGGCGTTCGCCGAGGAGCTCGGGTCCCAGCTGATCTACTTCGTACCGCGGGACAACCTCGTGCAGCGGGCCGAGATCAACAAGAAGACCGTGGTCGACTTCGACCCCGCCTCGAGCCAGGCCGGCGAGTACCGGAACCTCGCCCGGGCGATCGACGAGAACACGCTCTTCGTCATCCCGAAACCGATGACGCAGGACCGGCTCGAGGAGCTGATGATGCAGCACGGGTTCCTGGACGCGATGTAGGAGGTACAGAGATGTTGCTGATCAGAGCCATCGTGAGGCCCGAGAAGAAGGACGAACTGCTCCAGGAACTCACCGCTGCCGGATTCCCGGCCGCAACCGTCGTCGACGTGGTCGGCCGGGGCAAGCAGAAGGGGATTCGCATGGGGAACCTGGTCTATGACGAGATCCCCAAGACCCTGGTCCTTGTCGTGATCCACGACGAGGAGAAGAGCGCGATCATCGACGTGATCCTGAAGACGGCCAGGACCGGCGAGAGCGGCATGTTCGGCGATGGGAAGATCTTCGTCTCCCCGATCGAGGAGGTCTACACGATCTCCCGGGGCGGCCGGGGCCTGTAGCTCCGGAGGACGATCATGAAGGAGATAATGGCCGTCGTCCGGATGAACAGGACCGGGGCGACAAAGAAGGCCCTGATCGAGGCCGGGGTCGCCGGGTTCACCGCCGTCAAGGTGCTCGGCCGGGGCCGGCCCGTCGAGGACCTTGCCGTCATACAGGAGCGAAAAGAGCGGCTCCTCGAGATGGCTATGGACGATGTGATCGACCCGGAGGAGACCGAGCAGCAGGTCACGAGTTTTCTCGACGGCACGCGGCTCTTTCCCCGCCGGCTCTTCACGATCCTGGCCCACGATGAGGACGTACCCCGCATTGTCGAGGCGATCACCGGGGCGAACAGGACCGAGAACCGGGTGGGCGACGGAGCGATCTTCATCCTGCCCGTCATCGACGCGGTCCGGGTCCGGACGGGCGAGTCCGGAGAGGCAGCCATCTGGTAACAGGAGGGACCCACAATGGCGATTAACGAGGCGCAATTCGAGGAGATACTGACCCCGTACCCCGACAAGGTCCGGAAGAACCGGAAGAAGCACCTCCTGATCAGGGATACGACGGAGGCCTGCCAGCAGATCGAGGCGAACACCCGGACCATCCCGGGGATCATCTCGCAGCGCGGCTGCGCCTTTGCCGGGTGCAAGGGCGTGGTCGTCGGGCCGATCAAGGACATGGTCCACATCGTCCACGGCCCCGTCGGGTGCGCCTACTATAGCTGGGGAACCCGCCGGAACAAGGCGCGGGCGGATGCGAACACTCCGCCCGAGCAGATCTTCTCCCAGCTCTGCTTCACCACGGACATGCAGGAGAGCGACATCGTCTTCGGGGGCGAGAAGAAGCTCGCGAAGATGATCGACGAGGTCGTCGAGATCTTCCACCCCCGGGCCGTCTCGATCTGCGCCACCTGCCCCGTGGGCCTGATCGGCGACGATATCGGCGCGGTCGCGAAGGCGGCCGAGGAGCGGCACGGCATCCAGGTCCTCTCGTTCAACTGCGAGGGGTACAAAGGGGTCAGCCAGTCGGCCGGCCACCACATCGCGAACAACAACCTGATGGAGTCCGTCATCGGCACCGGGAACCGCCAGGTCGAGGGCGACTTCGTCGTGAACATCCTCGGCGAGTACAATATCGGCGGGGACTCCTGGGAGATCGAGCGGATCCTCGAGGAGTGCGGATACACGGTCAACTGCGTCCTGACCGGGGACACCAGTTACCTCGATATCAGGGACCTGGACAAGGCCAGCCTCAACATCGTGCAGTGCCACCGCTCGATCAACTACATCGCCGAGATGATGGAGACCAAGTACGGGACCCCCTGGCTGAAGTGCAACTTCATCGGGGTCAACGCGACCGCGCAGTCGCTTCGCGAGATGGCGCAGGTCTTCGGGGACGAGGCACTCATCCGGCGGACCGAGGAGGTCATCGCCCGCGAGACTGCCCGCGTCACCCCGGTGCTGGACCAGTACCGGAAGGTCTGCGAGGGCAAGACCGCCTTCGGGATCGTCGGCGGCTCGCGGAGTCACCACTATCAGCACCTCCTCCGGGACCTCGGCATGGAGATGATCGTGGCCGGGTACGAGTTCGCCCATCGCGACGACTACGAGGGGCGCCAGGTCATTCCGACCATCAAGAGCGACGCCGATTCCAAGAACATTCCCGAACTCCACCTCTCCCCGGACGAGGAGCTCTACCGGGAGGCCCACATCCACCTGAACCTCCCGAAAGAGCGGTACGACGAGCTCTGCGAGCGGATCCCCCTGGGGTACTACGCGGGGCTGAACACCGACATGAGAGACGGGAGCGTCGTCATCGACGACTGCAATCATCACGAGGTCGAGGAGCTGATCAGGACGCTCAAGCCCGACCTCTTCCTCTCGGGGGTCCGGGACAAGTACATCGTCCACAAGATGGGCGTGCCGTCCAAGCAGCTCCATGCCTACGACTACAGCGGTCCGTACGCCGGCTTCAACGGGGCGATCGTCTTAGGCCGCGACGTTGT
>Ga0074193_1000943_pt1 | contig 41238 bp, 41 predicted proteins | sample EPASupsiteHSE605_FD_64523 | JGI IMG/M metagenome (GOLD analysis project Ga0074193, IMG submission 64523) | Bioremediated contaminated groundwater from EPA Superfund site, New Mexico - Sample HSE6-05 | ecosystem: Environmental > Aquatic > Deep subsurface > Groundwater > Contaminated ...
CAGCCCCAAAAGACATGGCTTTCTGCAGCGCTTCTATAGCTTGCATAGGGCCCATACTGACGATGGTTACTTTCCCGCCGACCTTTTCCTTCAGACGAATAGCTTCTTCCAAGCCATGGGTATCATAGGGATTAATGATGGATGGAACGCCCTCCCGCATCAGGGTGTTGGTTAGCGGATCGATCCGTACCTCGGATGTATCAGGAACTTGCTTTAGGCAAACCACGAAGTGCACAAAAATACCTCCCCGGTTGATGATGATTTCTACATCCTAATCTTATTTAAGTATTGGCAAAACCTTATCAATGTATTCGAACGGTATTAGTCACAACCGAAGGTGCGGCCTAAGCATTAAGAGAGCAGCTGTTTTTCGATTCAGCTACTCTCTTCTTTTTAATAATTTGCTTATAGAAAGGGACAAACGTCGGGGAGTGAATAGCTTTGGGGGAGGGCTAATTTTTTCGGCTGGCTGCACGTGGAGGAAGCGATATCCCCAAATTAATTGAGCGCGTAGTTCTAATAGAAGCAGACATTAGTCTATATTTCTCTTTTAATCTCGGGTATGATGAAATGCCAACCGTACAAACAACTGCCCGCCCCTGAGTAGATACCAACCGAAAACAAAATACAATAATGTTGAGACAAGTTCAGTATAGATGAATTGAAATTGTACTGAGTTGTTCATTACCGGGCTGGAGGCTTTTATGTAAATTAAGGAGGACAATATCTGTGCAGCATCGGGCAAGGCTTTAACAAGTAAGACCATGCCTGTTATTTTCATAGATAAACTGAAAATATCTTGGGATGAATCGAGTTTTTCTTCCTCATCCGGGTAAAGCTTTTCTGTTAAAGACTTTGTGCCAATAACCAGAAATATTCCTGCTGCAAGGGTAAATAAGGGGATTAAAATGCTTACCGCCATTATTCCCATGGGCAGCATTCCCCGACTTGAAGGGAGGTTACCCCATGTCGCTATTGATTGGCAACTGCCGGTAATGATTGTTATCACCCCAACGATCTGCAGACCTATACGTAACAGAACCCTCGAAGATATTTCCACCGCAATTACCCCTTTAATCTGTGAATAATCTTTTTTACACTACACTGTGAAGTCTATCTATTGCTTCTTTTTCTTCACGCAGGAAGAAAACCTGACTGCCTTTGTTGCTTTCAAAAATGAAATCCTTAAGACTCTTGCTATTGTAGTTTTCGAAGTTCCCAACAATAGCAATTTTCATATGATAGTTTGTATATTTTTGCAATATATCTCCGGCAATTCCTGTCTTTAAATCAAAAAAGCTTTCAGTGATTGATGATTTATTGATAACCATTTTATTGCACCCATACAGGTGGTTTATGGTTGCCATCAGATCTAACGCATCCTGAGTATTATTAATTAAAATATCTGAACTTTCTATAATTGCAACTTTTGAGCTTTCTTTTTCACTAATTTGAACATTCATTAATTACTCACCTTTCATGGTGCAAATATGGGTGATGGGTTAACCAACCTCACTTTATCCATACCGCAAATCCACCAATAATTAAGATCAGTCCTAAAATCCTGGCAATCTCCTTAAGGGCATTTGTTTTACCATTATTCTCCATCCCCTAAAGGATTTCCTGCGAATTTTCGAGAAATGTAACAATTCCGTTTGTTGACGAGATATCCGTGAATCGCCCCAGTTTCACCCAGCGATATATGGTAGATAGATGGGACACACTACCCTTTTCGACCTTTAACTGGCGAAAGTTTGTATTAGTTTATTCAGTTGCTACGTTCATTTTCAAGTGCACATGCTAGTTGGTCAGGGCAAGATGTACCTTTACCATCACAGTCAATTCCCTTTAAAAGATAAATCACTTCATTAATTTCCATTCCTTCGACTAGTTTAGCAATGCCCTTTAAATTCCCGTTACAACCTTTAATAAACTCTACATTTTTAACCTTTCCACCCTCAATGTTATAGAATATTTTTTCTGCACATATACCCTTAGGTATGTATACCTTTCTATCCACTTGCAATTGCTTTAATACCTCAATAATGATCTTTTCTACGCTTTTGGCTGATAATTCCATTTGTGTTTTACTCCTTTCGGATCCGGATGACTATCCTTTACTGTGTCTATCCCCAATTTGCCCGTTTGGTTATTATAGGTTGTGATATCTCCAGTTTTGGTCTTACGAAGTTTCTTTTCTGCAGCATTTTTTGCATGTCGTCTAATTCCTGCCTAATTAAAGTCCATTCCTTTTGGCTTTTTAGGCGCGGCGTCCTTTTTCCGCCCTGACGTTTACACTCTACACCCCAATATATTTGACAGTATCCAAAATGCTCACAGGAGAAACATTTATCATTCTTTTTAAGTTCTTTTGTTTTCATTCAAGCCCCCCTAACAATGAAAAAGCTAATAATATGGGGTTTGTATAGACGTCGTTTATTTATATTACTTTTATTTGAAAATGTCTAAGATTTAACTTAGGGCAATATTAACTGATTAAGTGACCTGAGGAGTGGCCCATAAAAAGATATACCCTCCAAGTAAATCTACTTGGAGGGTAACCTTGGGCGGCGAGTAGTTACCAGATTACCTGGCCTTACCTAAAGGTATCGCCGGTTAACAGCACTGTCTTACCCTCCATCTATCTGCCACATTTACTCCTGGCAGACTGGTTGCACGGACTTTACTTTGAGTTGATTAATCGGTACGAGATAATTTATATAATTCCGATGTTCATATCCAGTACTAATCCTCAATAAATGGTTCAAGATAAGGCTTGGTTGCGCAAACAGGTTTGCTGCCCATGGCGGCAAGTGCCCTATAGGCTACATCACGGCCCACAATTGTCGCCTGCTTAACCGCTCCGGAATCACCGGTATAGCAAACAATATATTCATTGGAAAAGCTGGTGCCTTTACCAGGAGAAAGTGCTACCGTAATATTTACATCAGCGGCCTTGAGCAGTGCGTCGGCTGCCAGAATTCCGATAACTGACGGAGCTGCGCCTACCATACCCCATGCCTTGCCTTCGGTTCCACCCAGGTATGTGCTCAAAACAGAACTGGCACGAGCTGAATACTGGACTTCCAGGTGGCCGGCTTCATTTACATATACCCCACCCATTTGCCGTTCAAGATTACTCAGGGTGACTTCTACTGCCCGGCGAGCATCGGAGACTTCCTCGGCACCGAACACTATCATGATGCCGTGACCGGGACCCCCTTTGGTATCACGGGGCAGTTCCAGACGTATCACTTCAGCATTACTGGCTTTGACAGCATCATCTGCGGCGGTAGCCTGGGGACCAGCTCCGGTGCGGCTGCCGACCAGACCGATAGACCGGAATTTGGGGTCAATTTCTAAAGCTTTGCATAGAGCAGGGTCGACATTCGCCAATACTAAACCAATCGTATCTCCGGGGCCTACTCCGACAAATTCTGTAAAGCTTTCGCTGCTAAAAACACTGAGGGAACTAGTGTCAGCAGCTGTTGGGGTTTGCTTTAGAAGTTCAGCCATTACCCGCTGGACGATCATTTCGTTATCCATCTCTACAACCTCCAAATTTCAATTGAATCCAGATTAAACTTTCTTACCGTACTTATTTCATGTTCGGCAGTAGTTTTTCCGTATCGGTATGGGGGCGGGGAATAACATGGACCGATACAACCTCGCCCACTTTGGCAGCAGCTGCACTGCCCGCATCGGTGGCCGCTTTAACTGCACCAACATCACCGCGTACCATAACGGTAACCAGCCCGGAACCGATTTTTTCGTAGCCAACCAATGCTACATTAGCTGATTTGCACATTGCGTCAGCCGCTTCAATCGCCGGTACCAAACCTTTAGTTTCAATCATTCCTAATGCTTCCTGTGCCATAATAAATGCCCTCCTTAAATATTTGTTATAAATTTAGTAACTAATCTTGACTAGGATTGGGTAAAATCAGTTGAATCAAAATGCAGTACTTCAGTAAGATAACGATTTGCCTCGCGTAATGCAGGTTCAACTGCGCTAACATTTCCTGTTATCAACAAAGAACCGGTAAAACGATCTACCACAACTAATTCAACATCTGCAGTTTTTACTGCGCGATCTGCCGCAATAATAACTGCCTCATATGGAGTAATGGTCATTATTCCTGCAGCGGACTCCTTTGCCATGCCGAGCTTATCTACAAGCGCAGCATCGGAATGTGTAATCATGTGACAAAGAGTCACCTGTTTTCCAGGAACAGATTCCTGGATAATACGCTGTTTTACCTCCGTCATGGCTATCCCCCTTTACTAGTAATCGTATTTCACATTGCTTCCAGCTGCTGCCGGTACTCCATATGCCGCCATTTCTTCAACCAAATGGCGGATGTTAGGTTCGTAATCCTCCCGCGCAGGTTGCATCATATCACCCATAGGATAGGGAATCCCCAGTGCCTCGTATTTTTCAATTCCCAGCAAACGATAGGGTAATAGTTGATATTGCACTATTTTGTTTTTCAATTGCTCGGATACAAAGCGCGCAGTAGCGTGAATATTTGCTTCATCATTGTTGTATCCAGGTACAACCGGAGTCCTTATAATTACCTTGGCGCGTTTTTCTACAGCAAATTTGATATTTTCCAATATGCGTTCGTTGGTCATACCAGTAAACTGCTGATGTTTTTTGGGATCCATAACCTTAATATCAGTAATTAGTAAATCGGTGAACGGCAGCACTGCTTCCACTGCTTCCCTCTTGCATTGAAGCTCTGTTTCAATACATGTGTGAATGCCGTAACGTTTGCACTCTCTAAACAGATCACGGACGAATCCATACTGCATCAGCGGATCTCCACCACCGATGGTCACCCCGCCGTTTGAATCTTTATAGAATTGACGGTCTTCTATGATGATATTCAGCAATTCGCGCACTGTATATTTTTTACCGAAGATCTTAAGGGTGCTGTTCGGGCAAGCCTCAGCGCAAAGCAGGCAATTGCGGCATTTGCTCCTATCTATACCAACTACATAGCCATTATCAACCTGTAAGATCTCTTCATCCTGATGCGGGCAGGCATGCAGACAACGACCGCAATTATCAATACCGATGCAATCCTTCTTAAATACAGCTACCTGTGGATAGGGCTTCTGGCTTTCAGGATTACTGCACCACAAGCAATGCATTGGACAGCCTTTGAAGAATATAGTCGTTCTGATCCCAGGTCCATCATGCACAGTAAATTTTTGAATATTAAACACCGTAGCTTCTTGTTGTGACATATCTTTCATTTATGCGCGCTAGCATTAGGCCAGCTTCGCCCCCCCTCTCCCGACAGTTAAACCAAACTACAAGAATTAGCACAATCTGGATCAATCAAAGGCACTATATGCATTACGGCCAATCAGGTCATCCTGTAATGGTTTGCTCAGACGCGTGAACAAGGCGCTATAACCTGCTACACGCACTAAGAGTCCTTTGTAATTCTCAGGACGTGCCTGTGCATCAACTAGTGTTTGATGATCTACGATATTGAACTGAACCTCCATTCCTTTATGTTGGAAGTAGGTATCAACATATTGAATTAAATTATCACGGCCTGCATCACCAGTTACGCAGCTGGGTGAGAAACGTACATTGAGGAGGGTGCCGTTGCTAGCGCGCTCTTGATCGAGCTTGCCCGCGGAAATAGCCATAGCTGTTGGACCAGTAGTGTCATGGAAACCGACTTTGGTGTGCACCGGGCCAAGACAATTGGATATCGGTTCCAGGGCCAGTCTGCCATCCGGAGTAGCAATTTGCCACGTACCGAGACCCACATTAGCGGATACGGAGAACATGCCAGGTACGATCTTGCCGCCACGGGAATTTTTGTGACCATGCACTGCATCCATCCAGCATTTTGCGGCAAACTTGGTAAATTCATCCGCATAATCATTATTATTGCCATAATGAGGGATTTTGTCAGAATTAATCAATGCATACAGATCTTCATAGCCGACCCAGTCTTTTTGCAAAGCATCCAGCAGTTTCTCAGCCGTAAGTTGTTTGTTTTTGAATATAAGCTCGTTTATAACACAGAGGCTATCTCCAACAGTTGCCATCCCGACACCCTGTGGACCGCTAAAGTTATAGACAGCTCCACCGGCAGTAACATCTTTACCGCTTTCCAAAGGACCTTCGAATACAGAGGAAAGGTAGGGCAATGGTTTTTTGCGTCTATGGCCGATTTCCATTGCATTGATAACGGCGACCATTTTATCTACCCAGTATTCTGTTTGTTTGCGATAGGCTTCCATCAACTCTTCGATGCAGGTAAAGTCTTGCAATCCTCCATATTGAGGACCAAGGCATCCGCCGATAGAGCCGCACCTCTCCCACCGTGGGCATCCAGAGCCGCAATCCAAACATCTTCCGTTATTCAATGCCATCTCAAATACTTTGGGCAAACTCATGTAGGCAGAATCATGGTTGCCATACTCTTTACCCGGAATATCCAGCTCCACACATCCGACTATAGCGTATTCGCGGGCATCTTCCAGTGATTTGCCGGATGACCCAGTCTGTGCGGGAATGCAAGCATCGTCATTGAATATTTTAGGCAGACCAGTCCCGATTCTCAGAATATTAGCAATTTTTACTTTATACTCCCATGGTGAACTTGCATGCCAGCGAACAGAGAGCCAAGGTTCCTGCAGTTGAGTATGAGCATGAGCCTCTAGCATTAGATAAGTCAAGTCGTTAGTTGCATCAGATCCATCCCGTTTCATGCCCCCGACTGTGGTTGTTGACCCCATACCGGCTTCCGAGGACAAGGTGGCTGAAATCTCATCGCGGAGCTTGAGCATCTCCCAAACCTTAATAGACCAGGCCTCAATCAGTTCAGCTGCGAATTTCTTAGTGATACCGCCTGATTTCATGTCAGCTTCATAAAAGGGATACAGCACCTGGTCAAGACGTCCAAAACAAAGGGCCTGACCATTGCTCTCCATGTATCCGAGGCAAATAGTCATCTCATAAAGTTGGATGGCTTGCCAGAAAGTTTTGGGTGGTTTTTCGGCAATCCAATCAAAGTTATCAGCAATTTGCAGCAACTCCTGTTTACGCGCAGAATTGCTTTCACCGGCTGCCTGCTCCCGAGCCAGTACGGCGTAGCGTCTCATATGATCGCTGGCACCATCCAAAACAATCAACTGAGCGGTGTAGTTTTCGCGAGCTTCCAATCCTTCAGCAGTGGTGGCATTGCATTTTTCCAAGGCTTGAGCTATTTTCTGCTTACGCCCGCCGAAACCGTCACCCAGAATCAGCTCGAAACGGGGCATGGTGTGAGCAGAACCATAATAGTAGAAAAGATTGGGCGTAAATACAGGACGTGCTATGCCAACGGTAGAACCTTTTAATTCTTCATCCGTCAACATTCCCGTAATTTCATCAGCAACAGTATTTCCGATCCAGTAATCCTCCAGATCCAGTAATGCTTTCTTTACGGGTTCCGGGGTTTGATAGCGATCCTCCGGACGCCGACAAATCCTGTCACCACGCAATTCATCTACAACCCAGTCATATGAAAACTCCGGGTAAATCGCTGCATGACGCCCCATACATCCTGTTGAACCCGCAACAATCTCATCCGGCATAATATAAATTGGTATATTGCGGTAAATATGAGCTACTGCCTTGGCACATTTAATCGTTTGCGGGTCGTTATGATACTTTTTGTATGCTTCTGTCAGCAAAATAGCGCGATGTGCTTCAAGTTCCTGTACTGTGTCAAAAACGCGCTTGCGGATGCGGTTAATTCTGGGGAAAGGTGAGATATCCTCCTTTTTCCCTGCGTAATCAATCATGTTATAGACTTTATCAAAAGGTTCCAGGCCTCCGGTTCCAAATTGATCATAATAATCATCTGTTTGACCAGTAAGATTTGAAGCATTATCTCCCATTTGCTCCATTATTTGATTAACGATTTTTGCAATTTGCTCTGCTGAAAATTCCACAAATATTCTCCTCTCTGAATATATTTAGTACACCTAAAGGGTTGTCCCGCAGCAGTACAATTTTTCGCATCACCTCTTTATTAGTTCTCTAATTAAGTTCTGCTTATATTGAGCTCATTTCTGGCTGAAAGACGCAGCTGAAAGAGCAATACCTAGGGGAGTCACAAACAAGGGGATTTGAGGTATATGAGTAGCTAATCCCAACTGATTTTGCAGCAGAGTTTGAAAACCATTAAAACTGCAGCTCCCGCCAACTAAATAAAGATCTTTCACTGGATAACCATCTATAAGCCTGGAAACGATTGAGGCTACTTTCTCCATCACCGGCCGTACCACAGGAAACAAAAGACGCTGCTTTTCAAGATTGCGTTTCATCGCCTCAGCCTCTTCAATTGGAATACCTAATCCTCCGGCAATGACCAAATCAAACTGAAACCCTCCGGTCGGTTCATCGGCAGTGGCTATCACTTTTCCCTCTATTAGAATAGATACACCCGTGGTACCACCACCAACATCTATTACCGCTCCGTCACTTATCCCTAGAGCTTGTGCAGCCGCAGTAGGTTCATCTACCATCGTAATAACATTCACTCCTGCCGCTTCCAGGATGTTGGCAGTAATCCGGATATTTCCTGATTCAGTTTGGGGAGGAAATGCCGAGGCTCCGAATAATAGGGGATGATCCAACTTTTGGCGTAGGTTTTCTACCTGTTTGGTGACAATACGTACGGCTCCCAGATAATCAACTATCATTCCCTCCCGGGTAACCCGGGCGCTTTCTATCTCGGCTCCTAACGGATTGCCCTCTTCATCAACCGCTACGGTAACAACATTCGCAGTACCTACATCCACACCCAGAAATATATTTGCAGTATGCGGAACCTTTTCAGGATTCAACATTCTCTGGGTAAGCAAATAAATTTGTTGATCAGTATTGGCGATATGATTCATTTCTTTTCTCCTACAACAGTATTTCTGTTCTAGCGTTAGGTATAATCGACCAAGCTATCAATGTCCCACTCTCAGCGATCTCCTTCATGCCGGCACTCATACCTTCTTTTACATTCGCAAGCTCGCCATTAAAGAAAACAAAACCTTTTCCGCCCATACCGCGCGCCAGCCGTATCTCCATCAAATCGACATGTGCCGATTTGGCTATCTTATCAGCGGCTGCCACTGCTGAAATTGCATCCATGGTCTCCAACACGCCCAGGGTATCCAATTTTCCAAAATGACCGGTTCCTGAAAGTGCTGCAAAAACCTGCTCATTAACGTCCGTGATCACTACCGACGATAAGATAAATTCCCCATCATTTCTATGAACTGTCCTCTCCGCCTCCTGAACCGAACTGATATCCCCAGCCACCATGGCCACATACTTTCCCGGACATAAGACAGCGGAAAAAATTAATTCTACACCGCTGGACTTGAGCATCAAATCGGCTGCAGCTAACCCTTTAGCAACACTACGGTATTCGATAAGGCCGATACAATCAATCTTCTTAATGCTTTTCATGTGTTCACCTCACAATTTTAATGCCTTCTGTATCAACTGCAGTTACTCTTCCATCCATACTGCTAAAAACATTACTGGAAACACGTGTGCTTTCAGGAACGACAGCTATAAGCTGACCAAGTCTAACCGAATCCCCTACCTTAACAACAGGCTGAGCAGGAGCCCCTATATGCTGTTTAAGCGGCAAATAAATCTGTGCGAGGATGAATTCCTGCTCATTTACTCTCACCGGACTAGAATATTTATCAACATCTAGTCTGGAGCGCAGCCTTGAGGTTGGGATCCGGCGATAAGGGCGCCACACTGATGGTTGCGGCGTATTACCTTTATGGGGATTGGGTATTTGTGATTTGTTCAATTGTTGTTTAAGCATGCTATTGATTCTCCTGGGCGAGAGCCCCATCGGACAGCTATACATGTCGCAGGCTCCACATTCCGAACAAGCCAAGGCTTGGGTCATGGTGTCACTGCTGATTGACCAGTTGTAACCAGCATCTAATATCGTACGGTTTGGCTCACAGTGATAACCCAAAAGATTACGGGGACAAACATCGCTGCAAAGCCGACACTGACAACATATGGAACGTGCCTGCCGCAGCATCTGATTCATATCCCGGCGCGCATTAACAATTACCGGATGATCAGCGGGGAGCGCCAGCAGCGCCTTGGTAGTCTTAGTAACCGTTTCATCTAAATCCTCGACTAATTTGCCCATCATCGGACCACCATCGATAATGTAAACACCCTCATCTAATGAAGCCCCGGCCGCTTCCAAAACCTGACGCTTGGCAATGCCCATCGGCACGCGGTAAATACCAGGACGTTCAACCAGACCGGCAACAGTCAGCCATTTATGCGTATTTACAATACCCTTCTCTGCTTGGGACAGGTTCCACAAAGTTTCAACATTCACCACTACCACACCGACATCAAGCGGAATACCGCCCTCCGGAATTGAGAGACCGGTCACTTCATAAACCGTTACCACCTCATCTCCCGCTGGATAGAAATCTCCCAATTGGAACACTTCGAGATTTTGATTATTGTTGATAACCCTTTGCAGTTCTGCTACAACCTGAGAATGTTTAGCCTTAACCGCAAAAGAAACCAAAACAGCACCAAGCTCATGACGTACCTGCTCAGCTATTCGCACCAGATCATCGGCGTGATAAAGCATCAGCATCTGGTCTACCGTAATCAAGGGCTCGCACTCAGCACCGTTGATAATAATATGGTTGACTTGCGTGTCTAGCTTTACATGGGTCGGAAAGCCAGCGCCTCCTGCACCAACAATTCCTGCCTTTAAGGCTAATTCAGCCATACGGTTGCTCATGTTATTACCATCCTTGTTTTCTTAATTGTTAGTTAAAAATCTGACCTACTAGATAACATCCACTGTCAAAATTATAGAAAACAAGCTGTTCCCTGAATATCACTTCAGCGGCATAATACCGCACCTTACGTGATACTGTCGTTAAGCAGTTTTGTGAGTAAAAAGTCCAGTGCACGCATTTTGACCAATTACATACTCTACTTGACTACCACAAAACAAGGAATTGCTTGACGAGTTAATATTGAACATACATGCATCGTTCGAGACATTGCTCTTGCCCCAATTACAAACCAAGATGTTTTATGCGCTATCTTTTGCCAGTAACTATTAGAGACTGGAACTGCAAATATTCTATTATCCCTATCACCTTCGGATATAGGTTGGTATAGTGGGGTTGTAGCCAAATAATGCTTGGGGAAGAGTAAAAAGATGGAGAAGCGTTTGCAAAAAGTGCTAGTTATGCTGGAGGCAGCCGAGATGCTGGAGATTATCAGGCAAAGGTGCCTGGACAGGAAGAGGCCATCTAACTTATTGTAGAAGTTCCCACAATAACAGCATGTCCTATGCGCTTACCCTTGCCGATTGGGGGGGACATCCTGAGAAATGCAGGCCAATGTAATGATGTTGAACAATACGCTTATTTGACTCAATTAGCAAGCGTATAATTCTTTGTATTACTAAGTGCGTGATTATTTTGACATTTGTGTGCAACAGCAGAAAATACATATAAAATGTTTATAAAGGATATGATACGATTACATTATTAAAATTTAATATTCGAAGTTATCATATAGGCATCTGCAAGGGATGAGGAGGAGTTCTAATGTCGGAGCAAGGCCATTTTCTAAACCTTTTGGATGTAGTACCTGTCGACTTTCTAAAAGACCTCTTAAATCGTTTTTCAGAAGCAACCGACCTTAAGACATTAATTACGGATAATCTGGGGAAACCCTTACTTTGGAATGATTGCGATTGCAATCTCTTTTGTGAATTCTGTGCCAAGATCCGGTCAAACCCTGAAACAAGCATTGAATGCGAAAAATGTGATGCATTTGGAGGGATTAGCGCCTTCCATAGCGGACTTCCTTCCATCTACCGCTGCCATATGGATTTGGTCGAGGTCTCAGTTCCGATCATTATTAACAGTCATTATTTGGGTGTAATTATGATTGGCCAGGTACGGCTTGAAGAAAACGAACACAATTCCATAACCAAAAGTATTTCCCCCAAAATTGACCTCAATTCAGATCAAGAACTCAAAGCTCTATACGAAAAATCAAAAAGTGAACGTCCACTAATTCCCTTGAAAAAATTGCGTGCTCTTGCCAATATGCTGCACAGTATTGCCAATTACATTGCAGAAATTAGCGTTAATAATTTCTTGAAAGACGCCAACAATGACTTAAATATCCGCATCCGGCATGAGGAAAATTATAAAATTGAACTGGAAAGAAACTTAAAACAAAAGGAACTGCGTAATATAGAGATGAATCTAAAACCGCAGTATCTATTTAATGTGCTCAATACCATAAATAACCTTGTACTTCTCGAAAATCCCCAGCGTGCTTCTGAGGTTATTTCCTCTCTCTCTAAAATCATGCGTTATAACCTGCGTCATGCTGACCAATTTTCAACTGTAGGTGAAGAATTCGAGTCCATCCAGAATTACCTGAAAATACAGCAGATATCTTCCGAAGACAGAATTTCAATCCAAACAGCTGTTGCTGAAGATTGTCTGAATGCGATTATCCCGCCTTTATCCATTCAACCTTTAGTAGAAAACGCCTTCCAACATGGCTTGGAATCAAAGTCTAACGGGGGTACCTTCTATCTTGAAATTGCTAAATTGGGAAATAAAATCAAAATCGTTGTATCTGATAATGGAGTTGGATTACCCGCATTAACAAAATCCCAGTTGGGAGCCCTTAAAAAATCTGATCTCTCCAACACTGACTCCTTCCCACTGATTAATACAATCAAAATTTTAAACCATTATTTCGAAGATGAATTTAGTTGGGACGTTAAGAGCTTTGATGATCAGGGTACAACAATAGACATTATTATCCCCTATTTGCCCAATGAAAGAGGGGCTCGCCGTGGTTAAACTTATGGTTGTTGACCAAAGCCCCTTGGAAGGTCAAGCATTCGAGCATATTCTTAAAAAAAATCGTCCCAATATCTCTTATGCAGGCCAGGCATTTTCAGGAAAAACAGGGCTTGAACTCGCCAAGAAAACAAACCCTGATATAGTATTTGCGGAGATATTAATTCCTGAAATGGATGGTTTACTAATGGCCAAAAAATTAAAGGAATTTTTTCCCCAAATTTTAATCGTAATTCTCACCGCCGCTGATGATTTAAATTTCGTTGAAAAAGCTCTGCGCATCGGGGTAAATGATTATCAGCTTAAACCAATAAGTCACCAAGACCTACTCTCAACAATAGACACCCTTAGTGCCATTATAAATAATTCTCATTTAAATCAACCGCTGCTATCGAATAAAATCCCCAGGTGCTATAAAGAACTCCTAAAACTCTTTCATACTGGGTCAATCCAACAAATATTTAATCTGACAGATACCTTATTAAGTGAATTGACAGTTGAAAGCGGAGGAGAGCTTAACCACATTCGAACTCAATTAATTAATTTAACCACAGAAATTACTTCCGCTGAGCAAAACGTCAGTCTCAATGGACTATTGACTATCATATACAAACAATTTCTAAACAATATTATTTCAGCTCAAAATACAGAGTGCCTGCTTGCAGCTTTTAACAAATTTATAGAAAAGGCAGCCTCTATATATAACCAGGAAGATCATAGCTATAGATTTGAGGTTATTTCGCGGATACAGGAAATAATTGAATTTCGGTTAAATGATAATATCACTCTGGAAGGTATCGCTGGCGAAATGTTCTTTACCCCTTCTTACCTGAGCCGTCTGTTTAAAAAAGAAATAGGCAAAAATTTTAGTGATTACCTTATTGACCGGCGTCTTGAAAAGGCCAAGATCCTTCTGGTCTCCACCAACCGTACTATCGACAGCATCGCCCAGGAGACCGGTTATGAAAATGCTAATTCTTTCCGCAGACTCTTTAAAAGCAAAATTGGCATGTCCGCAACCGAATATCGTTCTTCTCACCACCAACAGAACAGCATTGAATAAATTCATACTATAGTAATAAAGGGCTGGTGCCTTAAGAACTTGAATGTTCTTAGGCATCAGCCCAAAATATTATTGTTTCTATTCTTAATTTGGGGTATTAAGCCTCATCGCTCAAATTACATTTTCAACCATGATGGGCCGAAACCAATTACTGTTTTACCATAAACATCATTTAACGTAATACCCACGCCTTGCCAGAGACAAGATATAACACATAAAATAAGACCCCAAGCAGCATAGAAACCTACAGTTGCTGAACCAAATAGAGCTGCATAGCTAGTACCCATAAAGAAGATATCTGCTCCGGCTATAAATAATGCTACAGCGGTATTTACTTTGAAAGAAATTGGTGTAAATCCTAACAAGATGAGTCCCATCATCAAATAAAGCCAACCATCAACAAAAGCTGTGTTTGCAGGAATAATTTGCAGTGCTTTTAGTAAATTTTCAATGCACGCCTGCCATGTAAAAACACTAAAAGCTAAATTAATATTACCACCCAGGATGTCTTTATTTTTTAATTGTATGACCCCCGTTATGGTTTGAATGATAGAAACCGAGAATCCTAAAGGAATTAGAACCAAAGCAGTTGCCGGTGCGGTATAACCTGCCACAATAATAAATAATACCATTAAAAAAAAGGCCAATACCATGTTTTCAGCGGGTGATGCGCTCGCAAAATCTTTATCCATAACCAACCATCCCTTCAAATTTCAATCAATTCTACTGATAATCATGTGCCTGTTCCTGACCATCAAGAACTCTGAGTGCACCTTCGGCTAATGCTTCCATTTCCTTTTCACCAGGTTTAAAAATTACAGGAGCAATAAAGGAAATGCGTTTGAGCAATTCTGTTTGCAGCCACTCTGAATTAGCCATACCACCTGTGATTACAATTCCATCAACCTTGCCTTGTAAGACGGTAGACATTGCGCCAATTTCTTTGGCAATTTGGTAGACCATGGCTCGGAGTACTAATGCTGCATATTCATTACCTTCTTCAACCATTTTTTCCGCATCTCGCAGATCTTTAGTACCTAAATGATCATAAAGCCCTCCTTCCCGATGAATTTTCTTAATCAATCCATATTCGTCGTATTTACCGGAAAAAGCTAAATGAACAAGGCCTTGTGTAGGCAGCGTACCTGCCCGGTCAGGACACATAGGTCCAGCCTCATAAGGATTATTGCTGTCAATCAACCTGCCTCCTGAATGAACAGTTACAGAAATTCCTGCCCCAAGATGGACTACAATCAGCCGTAGATCCTTATAGGGGCGGTGTGCTTCGCCAGCAAGCCGTATAGCTACAGCTCTGCAATTAAGGGTATGCGCCAGACTCGTGCGGGGTATTTCTTTTAAACCGGAAATACGCGCTTCTGGGTTGTATTCGTCTACAGAGACGGGGTCAACGATAAAAAGTGGCAAACCATATGCAGCACCCAAATCCCAAGCTAAGGCAGCCCCAAGATTTGAGGCATGTTCTCCATGCTCCGCTTTTTCTAAATCAGCTATCATCAGTTCGTTAATACGATAGGTACCGCCAACTATTGGTTTTAAGATGCCTCCGCGGGAAACGATGGTATCCAAGTCGGATATTTTCATACTCTTATCTGACAACCAATTCCGCAGCAAATTTGCCCGGTAATCGCGCTGTTCGTAAATTCGGTTGAATCCAGCCATTTCTGCAGCACAATGGTCAATTGTTTCACTAAAGAGCTTCTTGTCATCTTCAAATAAAGCCACTTTAGTTGAAGTAGCACCAGGGTTGATCACGAATAACATCGACATTCCTTATCTTCGCCTCCATTTCTCATATAAATATTCAATAACATACTATGGGAAAGGACATTTTTCGCAGTCAACTCGTTTTTAAAATCTTCTTATAATACTGATATCCTATTAATAGATAACCCTGACCGCTATTAGTAGATCTTCGAAACATCAGCAAGCACGATTATTCATAAGACTTACTAAGATAATCATACAAAGCCTTTACGCCTAAGCCGGTTACCGCACTGACTGAAAAAATTGTTCTACATCCGGCAAGTTGGAGCCAATCCTTAGCCTGTAGAACATTTGCATAAGGATGATCGATTTGGGTGACGATGCCGACAACATCACAATTAGCCAATGCAGTAATATTGGGACTATATAAGGAAAACGGTTCGATAGCCGAGAGAAGCAGTCCTACTACATCAGCTTCAAAAGCATAGAGTGCGAGTGCGTAGCCAAGATGTCTGGTCTCTGCATATTCCCCGGGAGTATCAATCACTACATCCGAATGATTAATGTACTGCGTTTTATGGTAGGTTATCTTTTGACCATTTAATGCTTGTGTAAGAGTGGTCTTGCCGCAGCCACTGCGACCAACAAGAATAATCTTTCGCATATCCGCTGTACCTTAGGTTCGCGTGATCTTGCAAATAGAAAATCCCAATGTCCTCTGGCTGTAATCCAAAATGGCTTTCAAAGTAGTTTCCACATTAGATACCGAACCAGTAATAATGAGCGTACCACTAAAACGATCAACAAAACCTAACTCTATGTTCGATGACTTAGTCGCGATATCGCTGCCAATGATAGCCATCTCCCCTGGGGTCATGGTCAGAACCCCAATGGCTGAGGTGTTGTAATCCACGCTTGGATTCAGGCCCAGCTTCTTATAGACAATTTCTCTTGGTTTGGAGATAATATGAGCCAGGGTTATTTGGCGCCCAGGCACGGTTTCCTGAATGATACGCAGTATATCGTGGTCTTTTAGTGGCTGCAACAGATGATTGTCCAACTGTTCTCCTCCGTTCTATTTATTCACCCGTCCATTAAGGAACTGGCGGAAAAACACGATTCCTTCGCCTGTTCGAGCAGAGACAGAATGAATAGGAGCTCTGACACCAGCCCGCTGCAGGAATAATTCAGCTCTTGCGCAGTTTGCATTAGCCGCATCCTTCTTGGTAATTACCCCTAATACGGGTCGGATAAACAATTGGGCAAATCCTTCCGGCATTGGCCTGGAACTCTCATCCGCTCCCATAACTAAAACAACAAACTGAGCCTGCTGAGAACAAACCGACAAGATTGGATAACAGCTGGGATTATCGCAATAATTGCCGGGCAAGTCGATATAAGGGCCGTGGCTGGTCATACCTTGCGTAGGTGGGATCCGCATTTTCTGGTCATACTGGTCCAGTAACGCAAGGATAAGTGAAGTTTTACCACAGCCCTTCGAACCGACCAAAAGATATTTTGCTTTGACCATTAGTCAATGCCTCCGGCATCATTTTTGATTGCCTTTATCGCTGCTTTTACGGCGGATATATCACCGAACAAAGCCATCATACTCAAGCGCTGCGGGCAAGTACCGTTAATTTCCAAAGCAACTACATCACCGGCTTTTTGCGCTAAGTCTGCATAATAATAGCAATCAGTCATTGATGCCTGAAACATACCTATCGCCGTACAGTCACGCAAGATTTCTTCCTTAATCTGGGGCTGCCCATTAGCTCTGCGCAGCAGCATCTCCCTTATCCCAGCGCTGGGAGCACTTATAATACGAAATTGTGGCATAGGAATCCCTCCTTACGGGATGCTAGGGCTGGATATGTTTCTCCATCCCTGCTTTATACTTAAAAGTTTTCCGGAAGAATCCCTTCCGTATCATCATGCGGGCGGGGTATAACATAAACCGAAACCAACTCTCCAACCTTACCGGCAGCTGCAGCCCCGGCATCAGTAGCAGCCTTCACAGCTCCAACATCACCCCGGACCATCACTGTGACATATCCTGAACCAGTCCTTTGGTAACCGCACAGATGAACATTAGCAGCTTTAACCATAGCATCAGCTGCCTCTATGGCCGGAATCAATCCTCTGGTTTCGATCATTCCCAAAGCTTCTTTTGCCATATAAATAACCTCCTTTCATTTATTAAGAGTGAGTAATTTCCGCTTTCTCAAATGCCAGTTTTCCATGAAGCAACTTTAGAACACCAGTACAAGCAGTTTCTAAAGCACTTATTTTGCCCGCAACCAAAACTGTACCTAAATAGCGGTCAATAAATATAACTTCCAAGACCCCATTTTTAGAGAGATAATCGGCCACGATCAGCGCTGCCTCACCCGGCGAAACGGAGATGATCGCTAACGGAGAAACATCAACAGATAGTTTTTTCGTTACCTGGACGTCAGGGTTGCTGATGATATGACATAGATTGATGCATTTTCCGGCTACTTCTTCAGATATCATCTGCATATCTGCCCTCAACATAATAGTCCTCCATTACCTGATACTCTTCGTCTGATATTTCAATCCTGGATCTCCATTACGTCGATAATACCAATGATTGCAGCATCAATAGGCCCCCCGGCTGAATCTTCAAAGCGGCTGGCAGAGCTGCCAGTTGTAAGCAAAACAGTCTCGCCTACACCTGCACCCACAGAATCTACTGCAACCAGCAGATTCATATTGTCAAACTCCTTTGACACACCATTCATAGGAGCAACCACCAATAGTGGCTTTCCTATCAACTTACTGTCCTTTTTGGTTGCCACGACATGACCGACCACTTTGGCAATATACATTGTGCTTCTCCTCCACTCTTAACAAATAATGATTTCAATACCCCGTTCCTTAATTGCATCTTTTGCAGCCGGAGTAATAATGGTCCGAGGAGATATGCTGATTTTACTGCTGGTATTAGGCAAATCAGCAACGCTTAATATTTGTTTCTCATATACCTGCTGGCATTCTTTTTCTGTTGAATGCACCATGTTTTGATCACCAAGACTACGCTGCACAGTACCAAATAAATCCTGTGATCCACACAGTTCCATGCCATAATCCTTTAACCGCTCCACATTGGATACCAGCATTGCTTTGTAAGCCAGGGCAGCTTTGTTGTGTCCCATTCCTTCACGGCTGAGGTGCCGGAGATCACATGCATCTCGAACACCAATAACTGGTTTGCCGGAAAGAAGAGAGATCATGATCAATGTTGTTGCCAAATTATCGGCTATGCCATTGACCACTTTGGCAGCAGTATTAATGGTCATTACCGGAATAAGAACTGCGTCACTATCTGTCAATAGATTGATCAGCTTGTTAAAATCTTCGGAATCATCGTATATCGAAATCGGGCCCAAGGAGTACTGCAGCTTTTGTTTGCCAATTACCGTTTTGCCGTTGGGAGTTAAAACTGCCTCAATTTGATAACCTTCTTGCTGCAGTTGCTGCATCTGCTTGAGTACATCATCCAGACCGATCATACCACCGGAGAAAACGGCCAGTATTTTTTTTGTGACCGGTTTATGGTTTTGGCTTTGCTTGGCTAGTTCAGCCAAAACCATGTTTATTAATTTTTCTTGTTCAATATCAGTCATAATCCTTCACCCTTACCTATTTTTTCCCATGGTTATCTTTTGGATTTTTCTTATTGATAGCGGGTGGTGTGTTTGGCTTAGGCTCTTCTTTAGGTTTTGTTTCTTGCTTAGCCATAGCCTCTTCCTTAGCTTTGGCTTCTACTGCGGCCTTGGCCTTCTCTTGAATTCTGGCCTCCTCTTGGGCTTTGGCTGCTTCTGCCGCCCTGGCCTCCTCCCGAATTCTGGCCTCCTCTTGGGCTTTAGCCTCTTCTGCCGCCTTGGCCTCCTCTCGGATTCTAGCCTCCTCTTGGGCTTTGGCCTCTTTCGCGTCAGTATCAAACTGGCGTGAAAAATGAGCCTCAGCATTCCTATTCAGCAGCATTTTTCCCAAATCTGCATGAGGACGGGGCATAATTACTTTACTCACCACCTGCGTAATTTGATTGGCTACTGCACAGCCGGCATCAACCGCTGCCTGTACTGCTCCAACGTCGCCGCAAATCTTTACATTAACCATTCCTGGCCCGCCTTTGGTGATTTCATAACCAATCAAGGTTACATTCGCTGACTTTACCATGGCGTCAGCACAGGCGATGGCAGTAGGCAAACCAGCTACTTCAACTACTGCTACTGCTCCGGAATATTTCATATGTCAACCTCCTTTCCGTAGAAGCTGTAAATTATTACAGTGCACCTCTTAGACCAACATTACCAATCAAAGCGCAGCGCATTGGTCTGGTAAAAGTGCGGGGGGTAGTTAAACCGTCTCCGGTAGGACCAGCAATCGTCATAGTTGTATGACCTTCACCGTCGATCCCCGCCCCGTTATAGGAAGAACCATTTTTGACTAGAATAGTCGTAGAAAGCCTCTTGGCATATCGCGTCATATGATCGATGTTTTTAGAATGAATTACCGCCGTATGACGACGTCCGCCTTCGATTTTCACAGCCAACTCTACACCACTGTCAAAGTCCTTTATCCGCACGATGGGCAGAACGGGCATAAGAAATTCTTCCATCACCAGCTTATGCTCAGCAGGTGCTTCAAAAATAATGGAGCGATAGTTGTCATCAACGTTAATACCAATTTCGTTTAGGATCAGGTTGGCATTCTTACCGACATATTTTACGTTGGGTTGTCCGTTGGGCAGAGTAATTACTTTGACTAAATCATCAATTTGTTGGCCTGTAATCAGGCAAGCACCTTTTTGGCACATTTCCTGAATCAATATATCTGCGATGCTTTCCATGGCCAAAACTGACTTTTCACCCACGCAATTAATGCCGTTTTCGTTGCTGTTGCCATTGATAATGTCTTGCGCGGCTTTCTTGATGTCGGCGGTTTCATCTACCAGGCAAGGAGGATTACCAGCTCCAGCTCCAATGGCTTTTTTACCGCAGGATAGAGCAGCCTTTACTACGGCTGGTCCGCCGGTCGCTACATTCATACTTATCTGCGGGTGGTTCATCAGTTTTTGAGCATTTTCAATAGTCGCATTGGCGACAACCGTTACAATATTGGCTACCCCGCCAATCTCCATTATGGCTTCATTAACCAATTCCACTGCTTTGATCGTGGTTTTCCTGGCATTGGGATGGGCACTGATTACCGCCGTGTTACCGGCCGCGATCATGCAAATGGCATTATGAACCACAGTTGCACCAGGTGCAGTGGAAGGCGTGATGCAGGCTGCTATCCCAAATGAACGGTATTCAATTATGGACAGTCCCATATCACCAGAGAAAATCTGCGGCATTACGTCTTCAATTCCCGGAGTCTTTTCAAGTGTTACAAGAAACTTCTTCATTTTGTGCTCTATGCGACCAAAGCCGGTTTCTTCGTGTTCCATCCGGACAAGCATATTCACATTGGCATGAATCTTCTTGCGGATTGCTTCTATCATCTCGCCGCGCCTTTCGAGGCTGCACATGGCCAGCTGATGATATGCTGCTTGGGCTGCATTTACTGCGCTGTCCACATCGTCAAATACACCGTAGTTGTTGGGGCAGGCGCTTGACGATGACATAGAAACAGGCGCAATATCTGAACTTATTGTTTTGCTGCCGCTTTGAATTGCCATGACGGCTACCACTGCCGCAGTCACTTGTTGTATAAGCTTTTCATTTATTTCCAAAATTACATCCCTCCCTAATTTGGAACTAGCAGCGAACAATTTCTACAATATCGCCTGTCCTAATGTTTGCTGTATTTCCTTCATCTGTATCGATATGGAATTCATTAACCCAGCCCTTGCCGGTTCTAACTACTACATTTTCAAAAACAATTGAGCGATCTCCTGATGTGCGCGCTTTAACAATGTCTCCGTCCTTTAAGCCCCAGGCAGCTGCCCTATCGACTTCCATATGGGCATGGCGCCAGGCGACCATCACTGCATTATTATTGGTTACAGTGCCTTTGGGACCAACTATGGTAAGCTCCGGAGTTTTTCCTGTCTGTCCTGACTGCATTACCGGTGGTACTACACCCAGATGTCGGGCATCGGAAAATGAGATCTCAATTTGGGTATTACCCCGCAGGGGACCGAGTACGCGTACACCAGTCAAAGCCCCCTTGGGCCCAGCCAGTATTACCGTCTCCTGGGCTGCAAACATGCCCGCCTGTGAAAGCGGCTGATGCTCCGTCAATTCATAACCTTCACCAAACAACTCGTCCAAATCGCGTCGATCCAAATGGATATGGCGATTTGAAACACCGGTAGATAATCGGATTGGCTCCGTGGTTGGAACCACTCCCCCGCGGGGAAGTGGTTCCGATTCAGCAGCTGTTATCTGCTCGGATGCCTGCATATATTGCTGTACTAATTGATATATGATTTCTTCCTGTGTAGACGCCATCCGTACCCAGTCCTTTCCTTTAATCCTCAATAAACGGTTCAAGATAAGGCTTGGTTGCGCAAACAGGCTTGCTGCCCATGGCGGCCAGTGCCTTATAGGCTACATCACGGCCCACAATTGTCGCCTGCTTGACCGCTCCGGAATCTCCGGTATAGCAAATAATATATTCATTGGAAAAGCTGGTGCCTTTATTCGGAGAAATCGCCATGGTAACTTTAACATCGGCGGCCTTAAGTAACGCGTCAGCGGCCAGAATTCCAATAACTGAAGGAGCTGCGCCTACCATCCCCCATGCTTTGCCTTCGGTTCCACCCAGGTAGGTACTCAAAACAGAGCTGGCCCGCGCTGAATACTGGACTTCCAGGTGACCTGCGTCATTTACATATACTCCACCCATTTGCCGTTCAAGATTATTCATGGTAACTTCTACGGCCCGGCGAGCATCAGAGACTTCCTCAGCACCGAACACGATCATGATGCCGTGACCGGGGCCCCCTTTGGTATCACGGGGCAGTTCCAGACGTATTACTTCGGCGTTACTGGCTTTGACCGCATCATCTGCGGCTGTAGCCTGAGGACCAGCTCCGGTACGGCTGCCGACCAGACCGATAGCCCTGAATTTAGGATCAATTTCCAAAGCGGCGCATAGAGCAGGGTCGACATTCGCCAATACTAAACCAATCGTGTCGCCGGGGCCTACTCCGACAAATTCCGTAAAACTTTCACTGCCGATAACACTGGGGGAACTAGCGGGAGCAGCAGTTGGGGTCTGCTTAAGCAGTTCTTCCATTACCCGTTGGACGATCATTTCGTTATCCATTTTTACAACCTCCATTTTTCGTAGAATCCGGATTATGCTGACTTGCTGAACTTATTTCATATTCGGCAGCAGTTTTTCCGTATCGGTATGGGGGCGAGGAATAACATGGACAGATACGACCTCGCCCACTTTTGCAGCAGCTGCGCTGCCCGCATCGGTGGCTGCTTTAACTGCGCCAACATCTCCGCGTACCATAACGGTAACCAATCCGGAACCGATTTTTTCATAACCAACCAATGCTACATTAGCTGATTTGGACATTGCATCAGCCGCCTCAATTGCCGGTACCAAACCTTTAGTTTCAATCATTCCTAATGCATCCTGTGCCATAATATCCTTCTCCTTTAACTTTAAATTTTTTATATTGCCCTACCTTTGGCAAAAGTCATTTAATCGATAGCACCAAACTCATTTCTAATCAATTTCACTGTGCTCATGGCGGTTAATAACCTCATCTTGGAGCAGCGGACTCAGCCTGGTGAAATAAGCGCTATAAGCGGCGACACGAACCAGCAGACTGCTGTAATTCTCCGGATGCGCTTTGGCGTCTAACAGGGTCTGTTTATCCTGCAAAGTAAGCTGTACATGCTGTACCCTGAGTTTAACTAGGGTTTCCAGGAAGCGAATCAGGTTGTCCCGACCTACTTCGCCCGCCACAACATTCGGCGAAAATTTGAGGTTCAGCAGGGTACCGTTGCCCATGCGTGGGCTGTCCAGCTTTCCTACAGATTTAAGCACAGCCGTCGGGCCGTTGAAATCATGGCAGCAATTACTGTTATATATTGGGTTGATGCTGTTGGAGACGGGCTCGTAGGCACGCCGACCGTCAGGAGTCGCCGCCAGACACGATCCCAGCCCTAGATTGCCGCCGCCGCATAAGCATCCAGCCAGAATTTTTCCGCCGCGGGCGTTTTTATATTTACCAAATTCGTCAATGAAGGAGTTAACCACAAAATGAGCAATCTCGTCAGCGTATTCGTCGTCGTTGCCATAGTGGTGTACTTTTTCGCTGTTGACCAGCTCGAAGAGAGCATCGTATCCTTCCCAGTTGTTATGAAGCGCCTTCAGGAGCTCCGCTCCGGTCGTTTTATTTTCATCGAAGATCAACTGCTTAATCGTACACAAGCCGTCGGCAACGGTCGCCGGACCAACGATCTGCGGACACAGGAAATTGTAGATCGCACCGCCGGTGGAAACGTCGGTGCCCTTATCAATACAACCATCTATAATTGCGGATACATAAGGCAATGGTTTCAGCCGGCTGTGAACAATATCTTCCGCATTAAGGAAGGTGACCGCCTTGTTCACCCAATACGCCAGCTGTGCGCTGTAGGCTTCAACTACCTCTTCATAAGATTTGAAGTCCGCCAGGCTGCCGGTGCGTATACCCAAACGCTCGCCGATACCACCGCAAATGTTCCAACGGGGGCATGCAGAACCGCAATCGATGCAGCGCCCATCATTGATAGACAGTTCAAACACCTTACCGACACTGAAATAGCAGGCGTCATGCTCGCCATACTCCTTACCGGCGATATTCGGTTCGACACAACCGACGATGGAATAATCACGCGCCTCCGCCAGTGATCTGCCAGCCTCCATAGAGTTCGGTATGTTGGCCTCATCGTTAAAGAGCTTGGGCTGCCCAGTTCCGATGCGAATGACATTTACAGTCTTAACCTTAAACTCCCAGGGGGTACTATCATGCCAGCGGACAGATAGCCAAGGGTCGGGAGTATACGTATGGGCATGAGCTTCCAGCATCAAATAGGACAGATCATTGGTTGCGTCCCTGCCTTCACGAGTGAGGCCACCAATTGTAACCGTTGTCCCCGCTATACCGGCTTCGGATTGAAATAGCCCGGTAAATCTGTCGCGGAATTTCAAGAGTTCGTAGGTTTTGATGCACCAACTTTCGATTATTTCGGCAACGAAATTTTTGGTTATCACGCCGTTCTTAATATCCCTTGCATAGAACGGGTAAAGCATCTGATCAAAACGGCCGTAGCCGATCGAGTGACCGTTGGAATCTATCACAATAACATTGGTTGCCAGATGATAGAGCTGCATAGCTTCCCAGAATGTGCGGGGCGGGTTCTCAGATACCCACTCAACATTTTCAGCCATTTGCAGAAGTTCCTGCCGGCGGACGGGATTATTCTCATTGGCAGCCTTTTGACGCGCAACTGAGCCGTAGCGCCGGAAGAAATCCTTCACGCTGTCCAAAGTTATCAAAACAGCGTTGTAAAATTCCCGCCTTTGAATATCTGCTGGATCTGTTAATATAAGCTCGTCCAACATCGCCTCAATATGCCTGCGTATACCTATAAATCCTTGGCTAAACAATGTTTCATAATCAGCTATAAAATGTCCAATGCCGCCAGACAAATGAAGATTGGGATGGAATACAGGCCTCGCGCCGGGCAATACGGACCCTTTCTTCTCCTCGTCGCTGAGTATTTTAGCGATATTATCCTCGACTGTACGGCCTTTCCAGTAGTCACGGATGCTCATAATATCAAGTTTGGTTTGGTCAGTTACGACAAAGCGGTCCTGCTCGCGCTTCTCGATGGGAAAGTTGATCATCTCATCACAGATCCACTCCAGTGAAAACTCTGGATATAGCGGTGCACATCTGGGAGGGCAGCCCATATCACCAAGAATTAACTCATCATCATAGACATCGACCGGCAAATTATGCAAAAGGTAAGCAAGCACGTTGGCCGCCTTAATGATAGGAGAGTCATTTTCATACTTTTTAAACGCTTCAGTGATCAGCAGCGCTCTTTTGGAATCGATAGTGTCCGGATAAGAGTGTACCCTTCTGAGGATCTTGTTCGTTCTCGGATAAGGAGAGAGATCTATTTCCCCTTTCATATACTGTCTGGGGTATTCCTTATCGAAAGGGTCATTACCGCCAGTACCAAGTTTGGCCCGCTCATCATTCGGGTCAAAACAGGATCCATCCGACAGAGTCGGACCATTTTGCATTTGCCGCATAACCTGATCGACGATTTCGGAAATCTTTTGAATGTTATACTCCACAATACAACCTCCTTATTTATTTACTGTATTTGAAAGTCTCAATGTAGTTAGTTTTGATACGAAAATTGGCCTGTCATTCGCACCTCCCTCCACGCCCACGCATGTGTGAGCATATAATTAACGTATAGGAATGCACCTGTTTTTCATATCACCACACGTGAACAGAACCTCGATTTTCCTATTCAAAAACAGTATTATAAAAACTCATTAAATCGTCCGAATTGACCTGGACCCCTATCCCCATATGTCACATATAATTACTTTCATGACATATCGCTTGGTGATTACACTTACGTATTACTCTCGTTTAACGTGTCCACTTAAACCAGACCAGGGCCGCCTCGAGCACGGTCATATTTTGATTACGAAAAATACTCAAAATCATATAACTCCAGCAATTCTTTTCTCCATATCATTGAGGGACTCAAACCCATAAAAACGCGCCATATGCAGAAGCGTCATCTCGCTGAGATTGATGGACTGTGCCTGCGCCCGATAAATATCCTGAAGACATAACGACAGGGTTCTTCCTGAGTAGGTCAGTAATTCTCCCCGCAGATAAGTGTCCACAGAGGTCCAGGTACCGTTTTCGGTTGCCGGACGCCCAAACGACCGGATATTGGGATAACGCCTATCAACCTCGGCACTCCACCCTGTAAATATCTCCATGATCTTCTCTACAAGCTGAACCGCCTCAATTGTGACAGGCCGCAAATCATTTTTAATCTGCTCGTATTCTGAAGGATAGGTGACTTTCATCATATGTGCATATCGTTCCGCCGCCATGTTTACTTGCTGACTTTCAGCCATCTGTAAGTCAGCAAGATAACTGGTTAGTGTATCTTCGCTCCAGATTAAATGCTGAGATTTGCGCATAATTTGAAAAGTTGTGGGATCTTGCCTGCATCCGTCTGGATCATCTATAGCGGTAATAGAAATCATCATTTTCCACTCCACATAAACGATTTGTTCGATGAGGTCTTGTTTCGTCATCTTGATACCCCCTTTTTCTATCTAGAAATTAAATCTCAATTGTTATTTGGACGCATCATCTCCATTGGTATCTGACTTCTATTATTAACAGGCCAAAATAAACTGACTTTCTTGTGTAAATCATATACGGGCAAAACATTTATGGATATTGCCGAGATTGAGCAAAACCTCAACATTTTTGTTCAAGAAGACCAACTGTGATTTCACAGGAAATTAGCCATAATTCTTTGTATGACTTTTAACACGTCATTTTTGACTTTGGTTTTTTCCTTTAACCATTAACCGCAAATCAAATGACAAAACATTTCCCAAGATATTGATTCAAGGCGAGAGTATAACTGGAAAAGAAGTGATGCGCTGGTAGTGTTACGTTAAATAACATTGCAATTCCAAAATCTTTATAATCAAAAGTGAATTTTTGGATATGAAGGAGGTTTTTATTACTAGTGCAGTGCTCTGAAAGGAGGAAAATTTGAATTTTACAAAGCTGAAAATTAAATGAAGGTCTTATTCTTCGTTGTTAGATCAAAAGAAATGATTTGCCCTTGGCTATGTGCTTGGCACTATCAACCCGTACTCGGGACTTTCACCCGTTAGACTGCGCCCATGCCGGGCGCACATTAAAAAGCGGCGTAGCCATCATATATCAGCCATGCCGCTTTTTCTGCTATTATCATGTAATTACCAACTATTTAGGTGGACATTTATGAGACCTGGCACTGCGCCTTCAAAATGTAGTATTAGTATCTTATTTAACAATAAGACCTAGCAGGGCAGAGAGAGAAGCTGCTTGTATAGGGGTAACTATAGCACCCTTAACATCAATAATGTTTACACATATACCTTCAATCTCACAACTAGTAAAATCTATTCCATTAAGATTTGAGAAGTTCATTTGAGCTTGGAGCAGATTAGAATCGTGGAATTCAACTTTTGCAAATACTGAATTTTTAAAATCCGAGTAACATAGTTGACATTCAATAAATGCCACCTGCTTACAATTTGAATAGCCAAAGTAAGCATATTGGCCGTTACAATTTTCAAAAGTCACATCTCTCAAGGTGGCTTCACCTAAATTAATACCAATAATCTTACAATTTATAAATTCGACTCTATGTAATGAAGCTTCGCTAAAATCAACATTTGATAAATCACAATTTTGAAATCTCACTTCCATTAGTTCTATATGTTTAAATCTTATTTTATTGAAAATAACATTATTAAAGATTACTTGTTTAAAAGTTATTCTCTCCGCCTCATGGTTTTCTAAAGAGCAATCATTAATTGTCCCAAATGAAAATATAGCATCATCCAATATTTTTTCTCTAGATAACTCTATGATTTCTAGATCGTTATCAAATTTAGGTCTAAAAACTTTTGTTTTGATTTTCTTATCTTCCATATGTGCTTGCCTCCATTTAAGCAAATGACGCAGCCCATCGGTTTGGGCCACGCCATTTATCTCTGATCATTATAAGTTATTTCTGGCCTCAGCTATTACCAATTATTCAGGTGAACACGGTCTTCACGGTAACGGTTTTCTGCGCCCTTATGCTCGGCCGCATAGCCAACCGGAACCAGAGCAAAGGGGATCACTTCTTCAGGAATGTTAAAAAGCTGGCGTAATCCTGCCACTCGTTCCTGACGCGGATAAACACCCAGCCATACTGCTCCTAAACCTAGGTCCTGTACCGCTAACAGAAGATTCTCCGTAGCTGCAGCACAATCCTGCACCCAGTAATCTACATCATACTTATTTAGTCTGGAATCTGCACATATAAGAATGGCAACAGATGCCTGCTTGGTCATACTTGAGTAGGGATGATATTGGGGCACTTTATCGAGCAGCTGCCGATCTCTGATCACCACAAAATGCCAGGGCTGCTCGTTCCCAGCTGAGGGTGCACACATAGCTGCCTCTAGCAGCGATTTTACCTGGTCATCACTAACCATTTGGTCAGTATACTTTCGAATGCTTCTTCGGTTCATAATTGCTTTCATCTTAAACCTCCATTGCTAAAAGATTGTATAATTAAGACATTATTATAGTGAAGCGGTTCCTTTTATTATTTCAGTATATTCATCAAATATTCCCCGGCAATGATTTCTATCCGGGACTCTGAGCCTTTGAAAAAGTGTCCCTACACCTTAACCAAAAAACCAACCAGAGATATTACGAAGACTCCACCGGTTACTAGCATCAACGGGGATATCGACATCTGCATACCCCAAGCAATCATTAAAGTCAGTAATACTTCACTTGCTAACAGAGATAATAATAACCCATTTTTTAAACTAACTAGCCTCTTTCCATTTTGCTTATTCTCTGCTATTGCAATACCCTCAGGTAAAGTAATTTCCATTTTGATATCCTCGGAAGTCAATACAATCAATAATGGTAAACCAAATAAGATTGGAAATCCAAAATCGTTAAACAAAATAATCCAAAAAACTCGCGGCAGCCACATTTTGAACAGGATATCCAGCCCGCAAGCTATCAGAATAGCTGTAGCAATGGAAGCAACAGCAGCAATGAAAATGTATTTAATAATATTCTTATTGGTTTTTACGTTAGGTGTTTCCCTCTTGCCTGAGATATGCCAAAGTTTATAAGGCAGCCAGGCGGCTATGAAATTACCTGCAAAGCCTAGTATGGATGCCTGGGAAAATGTACCGAAAAAATCTGCGATCAGGTTGCCTATGGCGCAGCCCCATGCCCCGGCAGGTCCAAGCAGCAGCCCTGCTACCACAGGTACTGCATTGACAGGGCGTACCTCAGTAAAACCTTCGATGAGCACCATCACTTTAAATGGTACCGCCATCCCGATAAATACCAGGGCGCATATAACTATCTGCCATAATTTCTGTTTTGATTTGAATGGTGAAAGAATTTCCTGCATAGATTATTCCCCCACGGCGTATTGGTCAAGGGCGTTCTTTTTACTCAAAAAATTTGTTCCTGCACAGATAGCTCCGGCAACAATAAAAACTGCCCCCACAAGCTTGGCGCTTGTCAGAAGCTCAGTCTGTCCGAACGTATTGGGGATTAGCAAGGCAAGCACCATGGTCACCACCGGTTCTGTAGAGGCTATGACCGTTACGGCTATAGGCGATGCATATTTTTGCGAATACATTAGCATGATGTAGGCATACGCCTTGGCAAAAAAGGCCAGCAGAAAAATGTTGGCCAGGATTTCGTTAGTATATGAAATTGCAAAAAAGGTCTTAGGTTCTTCAATGGACCACAGCACAAAGCCGATAATAGCCGTAAAAAACATCTGTCCGATTCCAAGCAGCAGCGGATCGCTTTTTTTGGTAAAGCTATCAACGGTAACAATATATATTGCCATGAAAAGGCAGGCCGCTGCCATAGTCAAAATGCCGTAATCCATTGATTCTCCAGGCTTTAGGCCACTGGTGCAAATGAGGCCGATCAGGATTAGAATAATCCCCAGTATATTATTGCGACTGGGTTTTCGATTGAATATGAGCAACAGGAGAGGTACAAATACAATATTTAAGGAGGCGACAAAACTGGCAGTTGAGGCAGATATCCGTGCAATGCCAATCCTCTCCAGTATCAGATTGCCGCAAATAATGGTTGCCAGAACAAGGCTTCTTTTTAACGATTTTTTATCAAACTCCTTAAGCCTCTTAAAAAATACAATGACTAAAATGAGGCTGGCGATACCTGTGGTCATGGTCAAATAGGCAAAGGGTGAGATAGAAGCGGGAATATTCTTGATAAATATATAAGAAGAAGCCCAGCACAATGTAATGGAGAACAGGACAATATTTGACTCAGTTCTTGTCATGGTTTCGTTCCCTCGTAAAATTCATAATTTACTTTTTGCTTTTCCATGAGTATGGAATTCTGGTTAAGCTCTTGCAGTATCTCGTCCATGATGGCTTTCATTTGCTGGTCGGTAGTATTATAGAACTCAAGAATAAGGCTATTTTCATGAGTGGTTATCCCTTTTTCATCCTTATACGCGCCTTTGGCGGCATGCGCTGTAAAACCGTCCACATATTTCAGTGCGATATCGCTTGCCTTCTTCTCTGCTTCTTCATATGAGACAAGTTGTGTGTACGTGTTCTTATCATTCAAACCGATATATATGGTATATTTAACATTCTGAGATTCCGATTGCATTGCACAACCGGAGAATAGGCATATTAAAATCAGTAAAACAGATGAGACAAGATATTTTTTCATTAAAGATCCCTCACATTTACGTAACCGAGATATCCATATACCAATAATTCTCGATACGTTTACTCAAACCTGCCATCTCTGCAGATTAAAACTGGCAGTTTGTTTACGTCTACCAGCATCGCACCGCCTTTAGTAAAAGCAATATGCCTCCCAATGCCCTGATAGCCTTTTTCTTCATGCATTGCCTTGGCTATTTTGGACGGATCGTTGGTGTCCAGCCTTACGGCAGTTTCTACAACCAGCCTAATCATGTCATAACCCTGCACTGCCCATACATCTGCCTCTTGTCCGTATTTCTGCTGGTATCGCGCTTTGAATGCTTTAAGCATTTCGTTTTCTTCTATAACCAACGTAGAAGGAACTACCATTCCCTCGGCTGCTGCTTTGTTCTCAGCAAGTGCATTAGCCCTGTTAAAAATAGGCTCACCCAGGACAGCTATTTTTGCATCTTTGGCACGCAACATTTTTAAGATATTAAATGCTTGGTCAAGACCATACTGGGAAATGACCACTCCATCCACACCCAGAGCCTGCCAACGGCTATAAACGTTTTCAAACGCATTTGCCGAAGCAATTGACGGCACATAATCCACTATTTTTGTTTGAGTATTCAATAATCTGAGCTCAAAAGCTGTAACCAGTTCTTCCTGTGACTGCTTACCGTTGTGATAGACGGCAATTCGTTTGTAGCCATTTTTCACAGCATAATCTGCCATGACCTGACCCAAGTCTGAAAAAGCGGGCACACCACAAAAAATATATGGGTTGTCTTTTGCAAATAGGCTGTCGTATGCACCATATGGGAACAGGGTCAGCTTGCCGCTCCTGCTTAGAATATCCGCTGTGGTTTTGGAAACATCAAAGTTTTGCAGATTGAATACCGCAGTGACTTTGCTGTCCTCTGCCACATTGGTGGCCATTTCTACACCGGTTTCATAGAGCGCCTGGTCGTCAATAACCTCGATTTTTGTATTAAACCCCTTATTGGAATGCTCGGTGTTTACATCCTCCACTGCCAGCTTCACACCGTTAATAAACGCGCCGTCAGCTGTCAGCCACGTTGCATCGGCCAGGATTGGAATATAAATTTCACGGCCACCGACTTTTTCCTTATTACTGCATGATATTGACATAAGACTTAGTATAGAAATAATGCAGATAACCAATATTTTCCTCATCATAACCCCCTTCTCCAGGCTAGACCTCTTTTTTATCCAGAAAATGTCCCTGCTAGCTGACCTGTCTTTGCGCAAACTCATAAAACAAACCCTTTTTCTCCATAAGCTCCTCAAAAACCCCCGTTTCGGAAATCCTCCCCTTGTCCATCACAATGATTCTGTCGCAATTTATAACGGTCGATAGGCGATGAGCTATGACAACTCTGGTACAACCCAACTGTACCAGGCTGTCTGCAACATTCCTCTGGGTAGTATTGTCCAATGCGCTGGTTGCCTCATCAAAAAGCAGAATTTTTGGGTTTGAGACCAATGCCCTGGCAATCAGTATTCGCTGTCGTTGTCCGCCGGATATGCCGCCGCTGCCCTCGCTGATTACCGTAAACATGCCCATAGGCATATCCTTAATATCATCCTCCACCCCAGCCATGCGGGCTGCTCTCCAGGCATCGTCAAGGGTACTCCATGGAGATGCAACGATTATGTTGGAAAATATATCTCCTGCAAAGAGCTTGCCATTTTGGAGGGCAACCCCGATGCATTGCCGTACTGAACGAACATCAAGAGTTTCCATATCAGATCCGTCATAATAAACGGCGCCTGCTTCCGGCTTCTCAAATCCCAGCAGCAGCCTCATGAGGGTTGATTTACCGCATCCGCTTTTCCCAACTATGGCAATATATTCACCTGGATTTACCTTCAAGCTTATATTATCAAGAATGATTGGCCCATCCTTGGTATAGCGAAAGCTAACATTGGATATCTCCATATTTCCGACAAGCCTAGTAACAATATGTTTACTTTCATCTACTTCAGGGACGGCCTCAAAAATAGGTTTGACCATTTCCAGAAGCGGATTTATGTTGGCAATGGTCATAACCACACCTGCCAGGGACATTATGGCTCCGCTGACCGCACCATATGCAATATAAAAAGCTATATAATCTGATTGGGAGATTTTATTAAGACCTGCGAAATAGTAGAGCAACAGTGTTCCTCCTAAAGTAAGGGCTCCTGTGATGGCCCCGTTGAGCCGCAAAAAAAGAGGCGGCGAAAAGGTTAATCTACCCGTTTCCTTATACTGCGCTGCCCATTTGGCAAAAGCTCGTTTTTCGGCACCGGCTAACTTAACCTTTTGCAGGCCGTTAAACAGACCGAACACCAGCCCGCTTATTTTCGCGGATAGCTTCATCTGTTTTTTCGATAGTCTTTGCTGCAGCAAACCGGTCAATACCGTAAAGACAAACATGGTTATTATAATCAGCATACCCGGTATAACCAATGTTGGCGCGAAGCTTCCCATCTGAAAGATATATACAAATGAAAATAGAACGGAAAGTCCGGTTGTTAAAACCGTATCCGAAAGCATAGAACAAAGCTGATTAATACTCATGGAACGAGTGCTTAGCTCCCCTGCCGAAAAATCTTTGAAGAAAACTGCCGGTAAAGAAAATATCCTGGCCATAGCAGCACTCTGCACCGAAAGGTTTATTTTGTCACGCAGCCGGGTTAAGACTAAACTTCGGGTAATCTCAAACAAGGAGGAGCCGATAGCCACCCCTATTAAAAGGGCTGCCACAGGGAACACATCGCTTTTGGTTCCGCTGGGAATGACGTTGTCAAAAATCAGCTTGTTTACAAAGGGTGTAAATAGCCCCAGCAGACTGACCAGCAGGCTGGCACCTAGTACAAGGGCAATATCCGCCCTGGTAATGGAACGGAGGGCAAAGAGGCCCAGATCCAGTAAATTTAGTTTTCTGGCCGGCAATGCGCGATAAAAACAAAAGGCATCAGTATCCAGCTTGGACGCCGTTTTTTGGTTTACCTTCACCCGCTTTCCAGAATCCCCATCGTAGAACATATAGCCGGATGGGAAGGCCGGAAGTATGGCTACTGCATCACCTTCTTTAGTACTGCCCAGCAAAACCCCAGTTGTATCCTGCCACCATTTTCCCGTTAATTCCACTCGCCTTCTCATTACTCCGGATGGACGCAGCATATATTCAAGGCGGGCATTGATGTCATCTATTTCATCAGGTACCCGGGTCACTTTTACCCCAAGAGCAGACAAAACCTCGTTAATGGCATTCTCCACAGCCAACTCTTTTCCCTCATCCAGTGCTTTACCCCTGTCGTCGCCAAGAATGGAGAAAAGGTCAGTAAAGGCATTATCCATTGCCCTATCATCATTTTTAAGACGTTTTTGGAGCTGCTCGTTAAATGCCACCTATTCTCCCCCTTAGGCTAATTACTTATTAGTTCGGCATACTTGCCGCCCATTTGCATTAGCTCTTCATGCCGGCCCCGTTCGGCTACCCTGCCTTTGTCCAATACGATGATCTCGTTGCAGTCCCGAATAGTGGAAAGTCTGTGAGCTACAATAATGAGAGTAATCCCCCTTGCTTCCACCGCTTCCATGATCAGTTGCTCGGTTTTAGCGTCCAATGCGCTGGTTGCCTCGTCCAGGATGATAATGGACGGTTCCTGGGCCAGAGCCCTGGCTATTTCGAAACGCTGCCGCTGGCCGCCAGAGAAGTTTTTGCCGCTTTCCTGGATTATATGGGAGTATCCTCCCTCCCGCTGCATAATGTCCTCATGAATCTGGGCATCCTTGCAGGAAGATACAATGACAGACTCGTCAATGGATTTGTCCCACATGGTTATATTATTTTCAATGGTATCCTCAAAGAGCACTATGTCCTGATCTACTACTGCCAGTGAACTTGTGAAGATATTCCGGTTGATTTCATTTTTAGCTAGTCCCCCGAAACAGATTCTTCCTGACCATGGCTGGTATAAGCCGGAAATGAGCTTAGCCAGGGTTGATTTGCCGCTGCCCGAACCGCCCACAAAAGCAACACTCCCACCCCGCGACAGGTTAAGGGAGAAATCCTCAATCAAGGGTGGTGATAGCTTGTTGTACCCAAAGGTGATATTTTCAATCTCAATTTGTCCGGTAAGCTTTACCGGACGTGTATTATCCAATATATTCTGTTCTATATCATCAACATCCGGCTGGTAATTCATGACATCCTCCACCCGTTCCATCTCTGAGCGCATCTCAATAAATGATTGTCCAACTCCGACAAGCTGATTGACTGGGGACAGGAAGGATGATAAAAAGCCTTGAAATGCTAAAAGAATACCTATAGTAAATTCTCCGTCCAATATAAGATATACGCCTATCATCAAAACAACGGTATTGGCTATCTGATGTAATAGAGAAGGTATTATGCCATAAAACTGGTTGGCTTTTGCAAATACAACCTGGGCATTCGACTGTTTGGCAAAATACCCCGCCCAACGTTCAAAAAAGCCGTTTTCAGCACCCGATGCTTTGATGGTTTCAATCATCTCAAAGCCCGACATTGTTATGCCCGCCAGCTTTCCAGCGTCACGCTGCATAACCCGGCTCATATTGACTCGTTTCTTGGATACCATTTGCAGCACCAGCATATTAAGCAAGGCGGTTCCGATACCTACCAATGATAAGGTCACACTGTAACTGAGCATTACCCCCAGGTAAAGCACCAACATGCAAACATTCATAAATATAGGTGCAATTTGACCTATAAGGGTAGAGGCGATTCTCTCATTGCTTGATTGCCGGGAAGCAATATCGCCCGCAAACCGTTGGGCGAAAAACTCTACCGGCAGGCGCAGCACATGCCACATGAATGAAGAATTAGCTTCTATGGCCAGTTTGCCTTCTATTTTGAGCCAGTAAATACCCTGAATGGTGCTTACTACAAACTGAAAAATGAGCACCAGCAACATGGCGCCAATAAACGGCATCAGCCACTCAGGGTTTTTACCCGACAGGATATTGTCCATAAAAACCCGGGAGAAGAACGGGGTAATTATGCCAATCCCTGCTGTGAGAAGACCGGTTAGTATGACGTATGCAAAAGCTGCCGACGTACCTCGCAGCCGTTTTTTGGCAAAGCCCCACACGCTTTTGGGCTTGCCCTCGGCTATAAAATCCTCAGTTTTTTCGAAACGTAAAACTATTCCGGTAAAGCTTTTATCAAACTCATCCAGGTACACTTCAACTGTACCCCTGGCCGGATCATTCAGTACGGCCTTATCCTTTTTAAAACCGTTTAACACTACAAAATGATTGAAGTTCCAATGGATAATAGCGGGCAAAACAATATCCCTAAGAGCTGCAGGTTCCATACGGTAACCTGCAGCTTTCAGTCCATAGGCTCTGGCCGCCTTTAATACGTTTTTGGCGCTGCTGCCGTCACGGGATACGCCGCAATCTGCGCGCACCTGCTCCAGAGGCAGCCATTTTCCATGATAGGCCAAGATCATACAGAGGGAAGCCGCTCCACATTCCAAGGCTTCCATCTGCATAACCACCGGCACCTTTATAACTTTGGGCATAAGGATAGTTCTCCAGCTTCATTGTTACATTGCAACCATTAGATCCAAGATAATATTCACCTTAATACTGACCACCTGATTTATTGTACTGATCAACTGAAATACCAATATTCGCAGCTATTACTTGCTTTTTCTCATATACCGGTCGCAATCAATACTTATTGCTCCGCGGGTTACAATTAACTATTATCTTGTATATGTATTGCCCACATATCCGTATTCGCAGCTTTCGCAGGTGTTGGTCATGGCATAATGGGGGTGATATTTATAGCTGGGACACACATAATCAAAGCCATTGCTGTTGATAGCCTTTTGCACGAGACTTGCATCATCCAGTTTAAAGCAGTGTACACACGCATTAACACGTACTTGTACATAGCCTCCGACTACTTGTTCCAGCTCATCGTCAGACAGTTTTCCAGTATTGATAGATACCATAAACTCCTTAAAATCAGCAATGCTAAATTCAAAACCGGCTTCTGTAGCCATCGGCAGGATTTGGAGTTCAATCAACTTATCCCTTTCCGCTTCATCAAGCTTTTCCATTTCATCAATGATAGTCATATACTTGTCTTTAAGATTACTCTTTCGTTCCAATAAAATAAAAAACCTCATCGCATTTTCTTTCGACATAAAATTGCCTCCTTTGTTAATATAAGTTCATCATATTATACGATTAATTCTTTAAAGTAGCTCAATTCTCGTGAGAATTTCAACTCTGTTTTTCCACATTGCTCTTTTTAAAAAGTGGTTTATCTCCTTTACTTTTTAGAATTATTTAAAATAAGTAATACCTACCGAGCTCACACCAGTGAGAGGGCCGAATAACTTTTTAGCACCGATTCCCCCTTTCATGTATTTATTCATGATTGCTCTTTTATAATGAGTAGTTCATATATTTATCCTTATTTAAACACCAGTTCATATGGTCTGTAGTTCTTCACCACAATCAACATATTGCACCCTGTTCCTATTGCAAGCGGTGTACCTTCGCCTTTTTTGCTGGACCATTTGATTTTGTCCTGGGATTCCGGATTTACTGTTAGAGTAACCCGTACTTCAACACTGCTTTCTTCGGGCATCAATCCCTTTGCATACTGGATACTACCGACAGCTGATAATACATCATCTACTGATACCGGATAAGTGCCAATGTTGGTGATGTGTCCCAACATGTAACCGTATTCTTCACGAGGGGCAAAATTAGGGGAAACCTGTACTTCCATACCTTCTTTGAGCTTTTTTGCGGTTGACGTTGGAATATAACAGATTATTTGCTTATCATCAGCATATTTTTCCTGCTTGACTATTCCGGCAATTGATTCAGTTGAAGAAACCGTTTCATTGACAGACTTAGCTGATAAAACAATCCCTGAAACAGGCGATACGATCAAAGATCGGCTTTCATATTCACTGGTTAGGGCAGAAATGAGTTTTTGATCCGGTTGGGTATTTAATTTTAGTTCGTTCAGTTGTTTGATAATATTCTCCTGGGGAATAACAGCTATGATCTGTCCGGCTTCTACATAATCTCCAACTTTAACCCGCATATCACTGATACGCCCACCTGTTGATGGTATAACCGAAGCAGTACCATTTTGTGGAAATATCACCCCGTCAGCCCTTACGCTATCGGGAATGTTGCCGTAAACCCCCCAAAAACCCACGGCAATCAAGAGGGCCAAACAAGCCAAAAGTATGCTCCAGATTCCGGGATTTGTTATTTTTATGTATTCATTAAGCCTCTCCGGTGAGGATATGCGTTCCAAGGAAGATTTTCTAAAGATTCCTGGTTCCATTCCGTCCCCTCCGTATTTCTTCAATTTGCCCCTTTTTAAGATGCGATTATGTCTAATCTTGTTTTTATAGGTAGAATTAAGTAATTTAATTATAACCGAATTAGAGTTGTATTGGGGAAATATAGATCAATTTACCCAAAGCTAGTGGTTGGGGCCTTCATCACCCACAGCGGGCGATCACCGCCTGGCTGTCGCCCATGCCAGGCGCACTAAAAAAAGCGTGGCTATTATATATTAGCCACGCCGTTTGTTTTTCGCTTATTCTAATTTTCTAATTCAGCATATTAATCAGATCTTCCTCGGCAATTACTTCAATTCCGAGACTCTGAGCCTTTGTAAGTTTGCTGCCGGCTTCTTCGCCAGCCAGAACATAGGTTGTCTTCTTGGATACACTTTCTGATACACGCCCGCCGTGTTCTTCGATTAACTTACGGGCTTGATCCCTGGTCATTGTCGGTAATGTACCGGTGATAACAAAGGTTTTGCCTTCAAAAGTATTATCAACTGAATCATTTACGGCTTTTGACTTCATATTAACGCCCGCGTTTTGGAGCCGTTCAAGTATGTATATATTTTGCTTCTGTGCAAAGAAATCTGTGATGGCTTTAGCGCTTATTTCTCCGAATCCCTCTATATTTATAAGTTCCTCTAAGCTGGCATTTGCGATGGAGAACATATCTGAAAACTTATTCTTTAAAATACCTCCGGCATATTTGCCTACGTTTCGTATCCCTAAGCCATTAATCAATCTATCAATATCGTTGTCTTTAGAGCGGTCGATGGCGGCCAGAAGCTTGTCCGTACTCTTTGAGGTATCCGACTTTTTAGCAGTAGTTCTGCCTGTGATGGAGTCTCTAATAAGATCATCCCGGCGATTCTTAAGATAATAAATATCAGATAAATCTTTGATGTACCCTGTTTCTAGAAGTTTCACGATAACCGAAGGCCCTAGACCATCAATATTCATTGCTTCTCTGGAGGCAAAATGAATTATTAGACGAGCGATTTGGGTCGGGCAATTAGGATTCGTGCAAAATATAGCAGGCCCTTCTTTGTCATTAGTGGACTCTCTGGCAGCAGGTGCGTCACAGACAGGGCATCGGTCAGGAATGCGGAAGGGTGATGTTCCCTCAGGACGTTTATCCTTTACTACCCCAATGATTTGCGGAATGATTTCTGCAGCTTTACGAACTATAACCGTATCACCTACACGGATATCCAAACGGTCAATTTGATCCTGATTATGAAGTGATGCACGAGATACAGTAGTCCCGGCTAACCTGACCGGGTTTAATATAGCCAGGGGAGTTAATCTTCCCGTGCGGCCAACATTAACCTCAATATCAAGCACCTTGGTTTGCTTTTCTTCGGGGGGATATTTATAGGCAATCGCCCATCTCGGCACTTTAGAAGTAGCACCCAATTTCTCACGATCTGCCAGGCTGTCAACTTTAACCACTGCGCCGTCCAAGCCATAGGAAAATTCTCCGCGCGTATCATCTATGGCACGGATGGCTTCCCATACCTCGTCCTCGGTTCTGCATTTGGTGTACTTCGATACCTGAAATCCCTGCCCGGACAGCCAATTAAGAGTTTCGGCATGACCCTTAAATTCTTTGCCCTTAACAGCCTGAAGGTTAAATATAATGATGGAAAGTTTACGTTCGGCAACAACCTGGGGATTTAACTGGCGCAAGGTACCTGCCGCGCAGTTTCTGGGATTCGCAAAGAGTTTTAGCCCTTGTTCCTCCTGGCGCGCATTTATTTCCTCAAATACTTCGTTGTCTATATAGACCTCACCACGAACTTCGAGGTAAGGGATTTTTTCTGATAATAACTGTGGTATTGACTTTATTGTTTTTAAATTATCAGTTACGTCTTCCCCGTAGTTAATTCCATCACCACGAGTAATGCCCTGTACAAATTCTCCATTTCTGTACCGCAAAGCAACTGACAATCCGTCAACTTTGGGTTCAATAATGAAAGCAGGATCACTAAGTTCCCTCTGCATCTTGCCGATAAAATCAATAACCTCATCCCGGGAGAATTTATCATCAAGTGACAGCATAGGCACGTCGTGACGAACCTGCTTACTCGTTTCGCTTTTGGCACTTTCACCGACACGCTGCGTTGGAGAATCCTCTGTCATGAGCTCAGGATGCTCCCGTTCCAGGTCTTCAAGTTCACGCAGCATCATATCGTAATCGTAATCGCTGATTTCAGGTGAGCTTTCGTCGAAGTATTTCTGATTATGATATGTAATCTGTTCTCTTAGTTCTTTAATTCGCTGTTTTTCATCCATGGGTATTTTCACATCAGTCAAAAGGACTCCTCCTGTACGGATAAATAAAAAAACTTCTTTAAACTATCTTTTCCAAAGGAGCCATATCTAAACGCAGCATACGGGTGCCGGCCCTTTCAAAATCAATGACCGCTATCTCATCGGCGGTAAGTTTCAATACCGTTCCCACACCGAACTTCTTATGAATTACAGTATCGCCTTCTGACAGCTTGCCCCCAACCCTCTTCTTTTCATGGGGCGATGCAATCAATTCTTCAGGTATCTCTTTTATGAAACGTGAGGGTGGATGGGTTCTTTCATAAGCA